>ENA-UOVV01000521-UOVV01000521.1-compost-metagenome-genome-assembly--contig:-NODE-521-length-44494-cov-98.857062_pt1 | contig 44494 bp, 34 predicted proteins | sample MGYA00238155_ERZ761577 | MGnify/ENA primary metagenome ERZ761577 (study PRJEB28898, sample SAMN06268775) | compost metagenome | isolation source: Emeryville, CA | place: USA:Emeryville, CA | collected... | reverse complement strand
ATTCCACTCCTTCTCCCGCAACGTCTCCCTCGCCCTCGGCGGTATCCGCAATGGTGGGACATGGGCCGGCGGTCATCCTTTCGACGTTCAACTCCGCCGCCTCCCCGCGGGCGCCACCATCTGCCCCTACCACGCCCACTTCGCGCAGTGGGAATTCTTCTACATCCAAAGCGGCACCGGCTCCGCCCGCACGCCCGACGGCACGTTCCCCGTCCGCGCCGGCGACTGCTTCATTCACCCGCCCGGCGCCGCCCACCAACTCACCAACACCGGCGCCACCGACCTCGAGGTCCTCATCGTCGCCGATAATCCACCCTTCGACGGCTGCTACTATCCCGACTCCAACAAATACGCGCTTCGCCCACCCGGCCTCTTCTTTCGCCTCCAGGAAGCGCACTATCTCGAAGGCGAAGACGCTCTTCCGCCCGACGCCAAACCCAACCGCATGGGCCCCGCCCCCGCCTCCGCGGTGATTACGCCGTTCGCCTCTCGTAAACTTCACACCGACGATCTCACGTGGGAGGAGTGGCGCTCGCCCAAAGGCAAATTTCGCGGCACGAGCAAGGAGCTATCGATCGCCCTCGGGGCGAAACGCAACACGCCGACCGGCCTCGGCGGTCATCCTTTCGACGTCGAACTCGGCAAACTCGCCCCCGGCGAATGCGGCTGCCCCTTCCACTTGCACGCCGCCCAATGGGAATTTTTCCTCTTCCTCGACGGCACCGCACACGTCCGCGCCGGCAACGAAACCCGACTTCTCTCCGCTGGCGAAGCCGTCCTCCATCCGCCAGGCGAACCTCACTCCTTCTCCAACGCCGGCCAGACGGACCTCCTCTACCTCTGCATCGCCGACAACCCGCCCGTCGATTACTGGCACTACCCCGACTCGAACAAATGGGGCCTCCGCTCCCCGCGCATGTTCTTCCGGCCGGAGCCCGTCGATTACTACGAGGGCGAAGAATAATCGCCTCCGCGCCCAAGGCCAAGCCGTGACGCCCCTCTGGCAGGGGCTTTTAGCCCCGACCCAATCGTCCCACAGTTCGTCGCGTTGTCGCCAGTTCCGTCGCCGCGCGCCGCTCTCACCCTTTCGGCTTCAGCAGCTTCTCGCGCGCGACGAGATACAGAAACACCCCGAGCACCGTAAACGGCAACAGCGACAACCAGTCCGCGTTCGGTCCGTTGAAGAACGGATTGTTCGCCGTCGACCACTCCGTCACCGCCCGGTCGAAATCGCCCAGCACGCCCGCCAGGAACGCGATGATGATCCCCGCGATCGCGCCGCCCGCGATGTAGCCCGACGCCAGCAGCACGCCCGGCGACTTGTCGCTCTCCGCGTTGAACTGCTCCTCGGTCAGATTCGCATGCGACGCCTGCTTGCGCGTCTTCGCGTCCACCGCCCAGCGAATCATGCCGCCGATGAAAATCGGCATCGACGCGAACAACGGCAGATACACGCCCACCGCAAACGCCAACGCCGGCACAAACGACATCTGCAGCGTCACGGCGATCATCACGCCCAACAACACCAGCGCCCACGGCAACTGCTGATCCAAAATCCCCTTGATGATATACGACACCAGCGTCGCCTTCGGCGCCGCAAACTTCCGCACCGTCGAGCCATCCGGCCGCGTCTCATGCACGCCGTTGATGCCCGGGTCGACCAGCCACACCGCCTCGCCCGCGTCGTTCACCAGATACTTCCCCGCCGGCCCGCCCGCGAGGTCCGTCTTGTGCCACACGCGATAGCTGCCCGCGTCGTCGCGCGCCTGCGGTCCTTTCAAGCTCTCGCGCTTCTCCTCCAACGCCGCCGCCTCGACCCGCAAGCCCGGCGCCACCTGCGCCGCCGGCACATACACCGTCGCGGTCTCGTTCAACCGCAGCAAAATCGGCCCGAGCGCGATCGCCGATACCAACGCGCCCGCCATGATCGCATACTGCTGATACTTCGGCGTCGCCCCGATCAGGAATCCGGTCTTCAGGTCCTGCGAGGTCGTTCCGCCGTTCGACGACGCGATGCACACGATCGCGCCCACCGACAGCGCCGTCACGTAATACATCCCGCCCGTCCACCCGACCAAGAGAAACACCAGGCACGTGAACAACAGCGTCGCGATCGTCATTCCGGAGATCGGGTTCGACGTCGACCCGATCTCACCCGTCAACCGCGACGACACCGTCACGAACAAAAATCCCAGCAGCACGATCAGCAGCGCGCCCACGATGTTCATGTGCAGCGACGGCGCCATCATGATCACCGCCAGCAACACCACCACGCCGATTCCCACGAACTTCAGCGACAAATCCCGATCCGTCCGCAGCACCTCCGCATCGTCGCTCGCTTTCCCATTTTCCCGCCCGGTGCGCAGCCCCTTCATTCCACCGCGCATGCCCGACCAGATCGTCGGCAGCGATTGCAACAAACTGATCACGCCACCCGCCGCCACCGCGCCCGCGCCGATATACAACACATACGCCCGATAAATGTCGTAGTGCCCCATCTCCGAGATCGGCATCGTCCCGGGCGCGATCACGCCCGGCATCGTCTCGCCGAAAAACTTGATCATCGGGATCAGCACCAGAAACGACAGCACGCCGCCGCCCGCCATCAGCCCGCCGATCCGCGGCCCGATCACATAGCCGACGCCCAGCAGCTCCGGCGACACCTCCGCCGAAATCGATCCCGCCTTCAACGGCGCCCCGAACACCTTCTCCGGAATGTCCCGCCACAATTTGAACGCCACGTTCAGCGTCTTGTAAGCCAGCCCGATTCCGAAACCCGTAAACACGATCTTCGCCCCCAGCGACTTCCCCAACCCCGCCGCTTCCGCCTCGCGCATCTCCTGCTGCGCCTTCTCCGACGCCGCCGCGCGATCCTCCGCATTCGCGCCCGCCCGCAACACCGCCGCGCACGCCGTTCCCTCCGGATACTTCAACTTCCCATGCTCCTTCACGATCAACGCGCGCCGCAACGGGATCATCATCAAGATCCCCAACAACCCGCCCAAGATCGCCACGAGCATCACGCGCGTGAGCTCCAGATCGAAGCCGAGAATCAAAATCGCCGGCATCGTCACACCGATGCCAAACGCCAGCGATTCCCCCGCCGATCCCGCCGTCTGCGTGATGTTGTTTTCCAAGATCGTCGCGTCGCGCAGCCCCGTCTTCGACAGCGCCCGGAACATCGCGAGCGAGATCACCGCCACCGGAATCGAAGCCGACACCGTCAATCCCACCTTCAACACCAGATAAAGCGACGACGCTCCAAACACCAAACCGAGCACCGCGCCGGTCAGCACCGCTCTCACGGTAAACTCGCGCATCACAGTTTGCGGAGCAATGAACGGTTCGAACCGGGGAGCGGAAGGAGACGCCATGGAAATCAGGTGTTGTTGGCCGCGCAGTATTCCGTGTCATAACTCCGGTTCAATCCGCGAATCCGTTTTTCCTCACCTGTAGCGGCGATCGCCACGTGACTTCCTTCTCGATGTCCGCCTCTCCCACTTCTCCGGCCTCGACACCCGCCACCGCGCTCTCTCCCGCCGAATCCGACTGGCTCGCGCACACTTACCAGCCTCACGCCGCCAACCTCACCGCGCGCGCCGTCCTCATCGGCATGCTCATCGGCGCCGCGATGTGCCTCTCCAATCTCTACGTCTTCTTCAAAACGGGCTGGAGCATGGGCGTCACGCTCACCGCCTGCATCCTCGCCTTCGGCACCTTCCAACTCCTCGAACGTCTCCGCCTCGTCCGCCGTCCGCTCGGCCCGCTCGAAAACAACGCCCTCACCACCGTCGCCTCCGGCGCCGGCTACATGACCGGCGGCGGCAACATGGCTGCGTTCGGCGCGTTGCTCATGGTCACCACCATCCGCCCCGAACCGCTCCCGATGATCGCGTGGTTCGCGCTCATCGCCGCGCTCGGCGTCTTCGCCGCCATTCCGATCAAGCGTCAGCTCATCAACCACGAGAATCTCGCCTTCCCCACCGGCACCGCCACCGCCGAAACCATCCGCTCCATCCACGAAGCCGCCGCCGGCGCCGGCCGCAGCAAAGCCGCGTGGCTCGGCTGGTCCGCCGCTTTCGCCGCCGTCTTCACGTGGCTCCGCGATGCGTGGCATTTCATTCCCGGCACGATCGGCCTTCCCCTCACCCTCGCCGGTCGCGCGCTCGCCGATTGGACCCTCGCGCTCAAAGCCGAAGTTGTCCTTCTCGGCGGCGGCGCACTGATGAGTTTCCGCACCGGTTGGTCTCTCCTCCTCGGCGGCCTTCTCACCTACGCCGTCCTCGCCCCGTCGCTTCTCGAACGCGGCATCATCTCCACGGTCAGCTACAAGGAGATCGTCGCGTGGGCCCTCTGGCCCGGCGCCGCCATCCTCGTCGCGTCCGGCCTCACGTCCTTCGCGCTCGATTATCGCAGCATCGCACGTTCGTTCACCGGGCTCGCCCGCATCTTCCGCAAAAAATCCCCGGCCGAATCGCCCACCCGTCTCGCCGCGGTCGAGTGTCCCGAATGGTGGTTCCCCGCCGGCTTCGCGATCCTCTCGCCTTTCGTCGTCGCGCTCATGGTCTGGCTTTTCCAAATTCCGCTCTGGGCCGGTCTCGTCGCGATCCCGCTCGCCGTCGTCATGGGTTTCGTCGCCGCCCGCGTCACCGGCGAAACCGACGTCACGCCGACCAAGGCCCTCGGCCCCGTCACGCAACTCATCTACGGCGTCATCACCCCCGGAAATCTCACCGGCAACATCATGTCCGCCAACGTCACCGGCGGCGTCGGCCTCCACTCCGCCGATCTCCTCACCACGCTCAAAACCGGCTGGCTCCTCGGCGCAAAACCCCGCCACCAGTTCTACGCCCAACTTTTCGGCGTCATCGCCGGCGCGCTCATCGTCGTCCCCGCCTTCAACCTCATCATCCCCGACGCATCCGTGCTCGGCGGCGAAGACTGGCCCGCGCCGTCCTGCGTCGTCTGGGCCGGCGTCTCGAAAGCGTTCTCCGACGGGATCGCCGCGCTTCATCCTTCCGCTCGCACCGCGATTCTCGTCGGCCTCGCCCTCGGCGTCGCGCTCGCCCTCCTCGAAAAATTCGCGCCGAAAAAACTCCGCGCCTACATCCCGTCCGCTTCCGGCCTCGGCATCGCGATGGTCATCCCCGGCTCCAACGCCATCGCCATGTTCCTCGGTTCGGCGCTAGCCGAATGGCTCCGTCGCAAAAAACCTGCGCTCGCCGAGAAAACCGTCGTTCCCGTCGCCTCCGGCCTCATCGCCGGCGAAAGTCTCATGGGCATCGCCATCGCCCTCCTCATCGTCACCGGCTGGCTCGCCTAAATCCGGCGAACGGAGACGCGGCGCCCGCCGCCCAAACCACTTCCATCTCCACCCGCTCCCGCCCATCCCGAAGCTTGCCACCTCTCTCCCCCCGCCTTTTTCTGACCGTTCTCATTTTTTAATCCCAGACGCTCATGAAATCCACGACCTCCCCCGCCTCGTTTCCCCAGCCTGAAATCGGCCGCGAAATGAAGGGATCCGACGCCGTCGTCGAATGCCTCATCCGCGAGGGCGTGGATGTCGTTTTTGCCTACCCGGGCGGCGCCTCGCAGGAGCTTCACCAGTCGCTCGCGCGCACCGATAAGATCCGCACCATCCTGCCGCGCCACGAACAGGGCGGTTCGTTCGCCGCCGAGGGCTACGCCCGCGCCACCGGCAAGGTCGGCGTGTGCATGGCCACCTCCGGCCCCGGCGCCACCAATCTCATGTCCGCGATCGCCGACGCGTTCATGGACTCCATCCCGCTCGTCGCCATCACCGGCCAGGTCTATTCCAAATACATCGGCAAGATGGCGTTTCAGGAGACCGACTTCTACGGCATGACGCTCCCCGTCGTGAAGCACTCCTACCTGGTGATGAACGTTCACGACATCCCGCGCGTCTTCAAGGAAGCCTTCCACCTCGCGCGCAGCGGTCGCCCCGGCCCCGTCATCATCGACCTGCCGAAAGACGTCCAACAGGCGAAATTCCAACCGGTCTTCCCGGCGTCCATCGAATTCCGTAATCCTTACGCGACCGCCACGCAGCACGCGTCCGACGACCAACTGAAGCAGGTCCTCGGCCTCATCGCCGAAGCGAAGCGCCCCATCATCTACGCCGGCGGCGGCATCATCTCCGCCGAAGCCAGCAAGGAACTCAAAGCCTTCGCCGAGAAAACCAACATCCCCGTCGCCACGACGCTCATGGGCGTCGGCGCCTTCCCGGAAACGCATCCGCTCTCGATGCATTGGTTCGGCATGCACGGTTCCGCCTATGGCAACTGGGCCGTTGACCAATGCGACCTCCTCCTCGCCCTCGGCGCGCGTTTCGACGACCGCATCACCGGCGACACCAGCAAGTTCGCCGCCGGCGCCAAGATCGTCCACATCGACATCGACGCGTCCGAGCACAACAAGAACAAGCGCGCTCTCCTCCCGATCATCAGCGACGTCAAACACGCGCTCGAGCGCCTCAACGCCCTCGCCGCCGCCAACAAATTCACGCCGCCCGACACCTCCGCGTGGCATGCGCAAGTCGCCACCTGGAAAAAAGAGCACCCCTTCCGCTACGAGCAGAGCAAACACATCCTCGCTCAGGAAGCCGTCCAAACCCTTTACGAGCTCACCAAGGGCGACGCCATCATCACCACCGGCGTCGGTCAGCACCAGATGTGGGCCGCGCAATTCTACCGTTTCAACGAACCGCGCCGCTACATCAGCTCGCTCGGTCTCGGCGCCATGGGCTTCGGCTACCCCGCCGCCATGGGTGCGAAGGTCGCCTGCCCCGACAAGCAGGTCATCGATATCGATGGCGACGGCTCGTTCATCATGAACGTGCAGGAGCTCGCCACCTGCAAAATCGAGAAGATCGCCGCCAAGGCGATGATCCTGAACAACCAGCACCTCGGCATGGTCGTGCAATGGGAAGACCGTTTCTACGGTAGTGTCCGCGGCAATACGATCCTCGGCGACGAAACCAACGTCGGCAGCCCCGACAACCTCGGCGGCCTCTATCCCGACTTCGTCAAGATCGCCGAAGGCTTCGGCGTCAAAGGCCGCCGCGTCCACCTCAAGAGCGAATTGCGCGAAGCCATTCAGGAGATGCTCGATCACGACGGCCCCTACGTCCTCGACATCATCGTCCCCTACACCGAGCACGTGCTGCCCATGATCCCCGCCGGTCGCACGGTGAAGGATATGCTGTTGAAGTAACCTTCTCCTCTAGAGCACGGGCCACTCGCCCGTGCTTTTCTTTACCGGCTCCACGCGACGCCTCCGTCTCCTCAGCTCCTCCATGTCCAAAACCCTCCTCGTCACCGGCTCCTCCGGCCTCATCGGCTCGGAGGTCTGCGTCTATTTTGCCCGCGAGCTCGGCTACACCGTCCACGGTGTCGACAACAACCAGCGCGCCGTCTTCTTCGGCCCGCAGGGCGACACCCGTTGGAACCAGCACCGCCTCGCCTCCGAGCTGCCCGGCTTCGTCCATCACGAGCTCGATATCCGCGACCGCGCCGGCGTCCTCAACCTCGTGAAGACCGTCAAACCCGACGTCATCGTCCACACCGCCGCGCAACCGTCGCACGACCGCGCCGCGGCGATCCCCTTCGACGACTTCGACACCAACGCCGTCGGCACGCTCAACTTCCTCGAGGCCGCCCGCCAGTTCGCCCCCGAGTCGCCGTTCGTCCACATGTCGACGAACAAGGTCTACGGCGACGCCCCCAACCGCATCGCGTTGAAGGAACTCGAAACGCGCTGGGACTACGCCGACCCCGCCTACGAACACGGCATCGCCGAAACCTTCACCATCGACCAGTCGAAGCACTCGCTCTTCGGCGCCTCCAAAGTCGCCGCCGACGTCATGGTCCAGGAATACGGCCGGTATTTCAACCTGCCGACCTGCTGCCTCCGCGGCGGCTGCCTCACCGGCCCGAATCACTCCGGCGTCGAACTCCACGGCTTCCTCTCCTACCTCGTCAAATGCAACCTCGAGGGCCGCGAGTATAAAGTTTTCGGATACAAAGGAAAACAGGTCCGCGACAACATCCACTCCCTCGACGTCGCCCGCTTCATGGCCGCGTTCGTCGGCGCCCCGCGCGCCGGCGAGGTCTACAACCTCGGCGGCGGCAAGGCCAACAGCACGTCCATCCTCGAGGCGTTTCAGATCGCCGAAAAGTTCACCGGCAAAAAACAGGTCTACACCTACGTCGACCAGAACCGCATCGGTGACCACATCTGCTACTACTCCGACCTCCGCAAAATGCGCGCCCACTACCCGTCGTGGGACATCACGCAGTCGCTCGAGGAAACCATCCGCCAGATCGTCGAAGCCTGGCAGCGTCGCCAGAAATCATAAGCGACTTCCACAGCGAAAACCCGGCGTCTTCGCCGGGTTTTCACTTTTCCGTCGCAACTCCGCATTTGATCAACCCGCTCAAATGCGCTTCCCATTAGCGGTCATGCCCGCACTCCGCCCTGCCTTCTTCGCTTTCGTCGCGTTGAGTGCATCGTCGGCCCTCTTCGCTGCCGAGTCCGCGAAAACCGAGTCTCCCTTCCTCCCGCCCGCCGGCGCCCCCGCGCCCGACGCCAAGGAAGCTTCGAACTACAGCTTCGCCGGCATGACCGTTCTCAACGGCGAAACCCTCCTCAGCATCACGCGCGAAGCCGACAAACGGAGCACATGGATTCCCGTCGGCAAAACCGTCGGCGACATCACCGCCGTCAGCTACGATCCGAAAAAAGACGAAGCCGTCATTCGCGCCGAGGGTCGCGAGCTCACCCTGCCGATCCGCAAATCCGTCGTCGTCGCCGCCCCCGTCAACCGCCCGCCCGTCAACGCGACCACGCTTCCCGCCCCCAGCACGGCGGCCGCGCCGGCCCCCGAGCCCGAACCGATCAAGATTCCTCCGCTGAATCAGCAGGAGGAAAAGGAAATGGAAGCGCGCATGCTCGTCTCCGATCTCCTCGAGATCGGCCAACAGCAACGCCGCGCCTACGAAGCCGCTCAACGCGAGGCCGCCGCCAAAGCCGCCGCCGAGTCCCGCGCGAAAGCCGCTCAAAAGTAGCCCGCCAGCCTGCCATCGCTCCGAGGTCGACCGCCGCGTCACATCTCAACTTTCCCCTTCCGCCCCTCGCCCCGCGCTGCTTCTTTCAAGCCACATGAAACTCCTCATCACCGGAGTCTGTGGCTTCGTCGGCAGCACCCTCGCCCGCGCCTTCGCCGCCAACGGCTCGCGTCACGAGATCATCGGCTTCGACAACTTCATCCGCCCCGGCAGCGAATCGAATCGCGACGAGCTTAAGAAACTCGGCGTCCGCCTCTTTCACGGCGACCTCCGCGCCGCCAGCGATCTCGAAACCCTTCCCGCCGTCGATTTCGTTATCGACGCCGCCGCCAACCCCAGCGTCCTCGCCGGCGTCGACGGCAAAACCAGCTCCCGCCAGCTCGTCGAACACAACCTCTCCGGCACAATCAACATGCTGGAGTTCTGCAAACAGCACCGCGCCGGCTTCATTCTCCTCAGCACCAGCCGCGTTTACTCCATCCCGCCGCTCGCCGCCGTTCCCGTCGAACCTCACGCCGATGCCTTTCGCCCCTCCGCCTCGGCCGCGCTTCCGCCTGGCCTCACCGCCGCCGGCATCGACGAAACGTTTTCCACCGCCGCTCCCGTTTCCCTCTACGGCGCCACCAAACTCGCCTCCGAAGCCCTCGCGCTCGAATACGGCGAAACCTTCAACCTTCCCGTCTTCATCAACCGCTGCGGCGTCCTCGCCGGCGCCGGCCAGTTCGGTCGCGCCGACCAGGGCATCTTCGCCTTCTGGCTCAACAGCCACCTTCGCCGCCGCCCGCTCAAATACATCGGTTTCGACGGACACGGCTATCAGGTCCGCGACTGCCTCCACCCCCGCGACCTCGTTCCGCTCCTCGAAAAACAATTCGCCGCCCCCGCGCTCCCCGCCACCGATCGCATCGTCAACGTCGCCGGCGGCGCCGCATCCGCTTTTTCACTACGCCAGCTCACCGCCTGGTGCGATCAACGCTTCGGTGCGCATCCCGTCGCCTCCGACACCACCCCGCGCCCGTTCGATCTTCCCTGGGTCGTCCTCGACCACGCCAAGGCCACTCGCCTCTGGTCCTGGCAGCCGCAAACCCCCACCCGCGCCATCCTCGACGAAATCGCCGCCCACGCCGAACGCCACCCCCACTGGCTCGAACTTTCCGCTCCGTTTTGAACGCACCGCCGCGCGCCCTTGACCACGCCGCCGCGCGCTGAAAGCTCGCAGCTTACGATCTCATGCCCGGCCCTCTCAACCGCGCCCCCCTCAGCCTCTACTCCGTCATCATTCCCGCGCGCGACGAAGAGGCCTCGCTCCCGTCCACCATCGAGGACATCTACCGCACGTTCACGGCGGAAAACATCCCCCACGAAATCGTGGTCGTCGACGACGGCAGCCGCGACCGCACGTGGGCTGTCCTTCAGGAACTTCGCGAAAAATTCCCCACCTTGGCGCCTACTCAAAACACCGGCCTCCATGGTTTCGGCCGCGCCGTCGTCTGGGGCCTCGATCACAGCCGCGGCGACGCCGTCGTCATCATGATGGCCGACGCCTCCGACTCCCCCGCGCACGCCGTCAACTACTGGCGCCTCCTCAACGAGGGCTACGATTGCGCCTTCGGCTCCCGCTTCGTCAAAGGCGGCCAGGTCGTCGACTACCCGCGCGTCAAACTCTTCGTCAACCGCCTCGCCAATTTCTTCGTTCGCATCGGCTTCAACATCCCGCTGAACGACACCACCAACGCCTTCAAAGCCTACCGCCGCACGGTCATCGACGGCTGCCGCCCCTTCCTCGCGCCCCACTTCAACCTCACCGTCGAAATCCCCCTCAAGGCCATCGTCCGCGGCTACAGCTACACGATCACGCCCATTTCCTGGCAGAACCGCAAATACGGCGAGGCCAAGCTGAAGATCAAAGAAATGGGCAGCCGCTATTTCTTCATCTGTGCCTACGTCTGGCTTGAGAAATACTTCAGCCGCGGCGACTACCACCGTCGTTGACCGCGTTTCCCTGACGCACCCGTCCGCGTCCCCCGGCCGATTTCGACCTTGTCGCGCCGCACGCCCGCCTCTCGCATTACACTCACCTGAACCATGATCTATCTCCTCGGCGGCTCCGGCTACGTTGGCCAAGCATACCAAGCTCTCCTCACCCGCAAGGGCATCCCTTTCCGCAATCTCCGTCGCGCTGACGTCGATTACACCAATCCCGCGACGCTCCTCGCCGCCCTCCGCGCCGACCGCCCCGAGTTCCTCATCAACGCCGCCGGCTACACCGGCAAACCCAACGTCGACGCCTGCGAGCTCCACAAACACGAGTGCCTCTTCGGCAACGCCGTCCTCCCCGGCATCATCGCCGACGCCTGCGCCGCCGCCGGCGTCCCCTGGGGCCACGTCTCCTCCGGCTGCATCTACACCGGCGCCCGCCCCGACGGCTCGGGCTTCACCGAAACCGACGCCCCCAACTTCACCTTCCGCCAAAACAACTGCTCCTTCTACAGCGGCTCGAAGGCGCTCGGCGAAGAAGTCCTCGCCGGCAAACCCGACCTCTACATCTGGCGTCTCCGCATTCCCTTCAACGAGGTCGATAATCCGCGGAACTATCTCACCAAGCTCCTCCGCTACCAAACCCTTCTCGAAGCCACGAATTCCATTTCCCAACTCGAGGAATTCGTCGCCGCCACCTTCGCCTGCTGGGAAAAACACGTTCCCTTCGGAATCTACAACGTCACCAACCCCGGTCGGATCACGACCCACGAGGTCGTCGACCTCATCAAGAAAACCGGCGTCTCCAACAAGGACTTCGTCTTCTTCAAAGACGAATCCGACTTCATGCAACGCGCCGCCAAAACCCCGCGCTCCAACTGCGTGATGGATTCTTCGAAACTCGCCTCCGTCGGCATCCAAATGACCGAAGTCCACGCCGCCGTCGAACGCGACCTCAAGCGCTGGCGTCCCGCCAGCACCAGTTGAAGTTCAAAGTCTAAGTTTAAGAACTTCATCCGCTCGCCCTCTTCCGCTTCGTCTCGGTCTCTCTTCAACCTCAACTTCCCACTTCAACCACGAAAATTTTCAGCATGAAAATTTTAGTCACCGGCGGCTGCGGCTTCATCGGCTCCAACTTTATCCGCCAGCGCCTCACCGACTCTGGTTCTAGCTCTCGGCTCTCAGCTCTAAGCTCTGGGCTTCCGGTAACCAAACTCGTCAACCTCGACGCCCTCACCTACGCCGGCAACCCCGCCAACCTCGCCGACCTCGCCTCCGACTCGCGCTATGTTTTCGCGCACGGCGACATCGGCGACGCCACCCTCGTCTCCCGCCTCCTCGCCGAACACGAGATCGACGCCGTCATCAATTTCGCCGCCGAATCCCACGTCGACCGCTCCATCGATTCTCCCGAGCCTTTCGTCCAAACCAACGTCGTCGGCACCCTCCGTCTCCTCAACGCCGCCCGGCTCTACTGGTCGAAACTCCCCGAGCCGCGCAAATCCGCCTTCCGCTTCCTCCACGTTTCCACCGACGAAGTCTACGGCACCCTCGCTCCCACCGATCCCGCTTTCACCGAGGAAACGCCCTTCGCGCCAAACTCCCCCTACGCCGCTTCGAAAGCCGCCAGCGACCACCTCGTCCGCGCCTACCAGCACACCTACAAACTCCCCACGCTGACGACCAACTGCTCCAACAACTACGGTCCCTTCCACTTCCCCGAAAAACTCATCCCGCTCGTCATCCTCAACGCCCTCGAAGGCAAACCGCTCCCGATCTACGGCGACGGCCTCCAAATCCGCGACTGGCTCTACGTCGAAGACCACGCCGCCGCGATCTGGGTCGTCCTCCAAAAAGGCCGCGTCGGCGAGACCTACAACATCGGCGGCTGGAACGAAAAACCGAACATCGAGATCGTCCGCACCATCTGCCGCCTGCTCGACGAAAAATCTCCGCGCCCCGACGGCAAATCCTACGCCGACCAAATCACCCACGTCGCCGACCGCCCCGGCCACGACCGCCGCTACGCGATCGACGCCACGAAGATCCACCGCGAACTCGGCTGGAAACCCGCCGAAACCTTCGAAACCGGCATCGCCAAAACCGTCGACTGGTATCTCACCCACCGCGACTGGGCCGCCGACATCACCGCCAAAAAATACGCCCGCGAGCGCCTCGGCATCGCCTGAGCTTTCGATCGACTGCCCACGGAACACACCGAACACACGGAAGAGAAACCGAACTCCCTTCCACCTTTCTGAATTCCGTGTCTTCCGTGTATTCCGTAGGCAACCCTCCGTCCCCTTTCGTGTAGTTCGTGTTTTTCGTGATTCCTCACCTCACTCCATCTCCATGACCAGAAAAGGCATCATCCTCGCCGGCGGCTCCGGCACCCGTCTCTACCCGCTCACCATCGCCGTATCCAAACAACTGATGCCGGTCTACGACAAGCCGATGATCTACTATCCGCTGTCGGTCCTCATGCGCGCCGGCATCCGCGAGGTCCTGATCATCTCCACGCCCGTCGACCTCCCGCTTTTCGAACGGCTCCTCGGCGACGGGTCCCAAGTCGGTCTCAAACTTTCCTACGCCGCCCAGCCCAAACCCGAGGGCCTCGCCCAAGCCTTCCACATCGCCGGCGACACCGGCTTCCTTACCGGTGCTGAATCCTCCGCCCTCGTTCTTGGCGACAACCTCTTCTACGGGCACGACCTCACCAAATCTCTCGAACGCGCTCACGCCCGCACCACCGGCGCCACCATTTTCGGTTACCATGTCGCCGACCCGACGAGCTACGGCGTGGTCGAGTTCGCCCCCGACGGCCGCGTCGTCTCCCTCGAGGAAAAACCCGCCCAACCCAAATCCAACTTCGCGATCCCCGGCATCTATTTCTACGACGAAAACGTCGTCTCCCTCGCGCGTTCGCTCAAACCCTCGAAGCGCGGCGAACTCGAAATCACCGACCTCAACCGCCTCTACCTCGAGGCCGGCAAACTCCACGTCGAACTCCTCGGCCGTGGCACCGCTTGGCTCGACACCGGCACACACGACTCGCTTCTCGACGCCGCCCAATTCGTCTCCGTCATCGAGAATCGCCAGGGCCTCAAAATCGCCTGCCTCGAGGAAATCGCCTACCGCCAAGGCTGGATCGAGCGCGCCTCCCTCGAGGCCAACATCCAAAAGCTCGGCAAATCCTCCTATGGCGCTTACCTCCGGCGCCTCCTGGACGAGAAGCCGTAGACCGCCCGCTCGCTGGCGCTCACATGGTGCGGCACTCTAGCCCGCACCACCCTTCCTCCGCCATTTTTCGGCGTGCGCCCCTCCGCCTCGCCGCCGATGCTTCCGGCCCGCGGCATGCAGGTCAGCTTCATCATCCCCCTCTACAACTGCCTCGCGCTCACGCAGGCCTGCCTCGCCTCCCTTCACGCCACCGTTCCCCGCGATCTCTCGCACGAGATCATCTTCGTCGATGACGGCTCCACCGACGGCACCCGCGCCTGGCTCGCGTCCCTCGACTCCCCCGAAATTCGCGTCGTCCTCAACCCGCGCAATCTCGGCTACGCCGCCGCCAACAACCGCGGCGCCGCTCTCGCCCGCGGCGATCTCCTCGTCCTCCTCAACAGCGACCTAATCCTCACGCGTCGCTGGCTCGAGCCCATGCTCGCGCTCCATCGCCGCCTCGGCCCGCGCGCCGGCGTGATCGGCAACATCCAGCGCACCGTCGCCACGCGCGCCGTCGACCACTCCGGCATCGTCATCAACCTCAAAGCCAAACCCGAGCACAGCACGTGGTTCCCTCCGCGCTGGCTCCGCTTCGTCCTCCGCTCCCGCCGCGTTCCCGCCGTCACCGGCGCCTGCGCCCTGATTTCCCGTTCGCTCTGGAACGACCTCGGCGGCTTCGACGAAGCTTTCCTCAACGGCGCCGAAGACGTCGACCTTTGCTTCCGCACCCACGCCGCCGGCCGCATCAACGCCGTCGCGCTCCGCAGCGTCATTCTCCACCACGTCAGCGCCTCGCCTGGCCGCAAACTTCGCAACGAAGCCAACAGCCGCCGCCTCGCGCTCCGCTGGCGCAACGAACTCGAACGCCTGGCCTACCACCGCTGGTGCTGGAATTACCTCGATCGCGAGTGGACCTCACCGCATCCCGCCCTCGCGCACCCCGACGCCCGCGCCGCCCTTTTCTATTCCCTCCGCCTCCGCCGCACGCCCCCGGCAATCGCCGTCGCCGGCATGCGCGCCAACATGGATCTCGAACTTGCCCGCTGGGAAAAACTTCTCGGGTGATTCGCCCGCCGCTTTCCTAAATCTGCCCTCGTTCTTGCGCCTTCTGCGCCTCTTTGCGGCCATCCCCGCTCCCTCTCACCACTTCGCGGAGGACCGACTGCGGCCGCTGATTCACTGCCAGAAACATCCGCCCGATATACTCGCCGATCAGACCCAGCAGCACGAGCTGCGTCCCCGAGAAAGTCAGCAGCGCCGCCATCAACGATCCCCACCCAAACGTCGGCCCTTTTCCCGTCACGCGCAGCCACACCACGACGGCCAGCCCCGCCACGCCGAACGCCGCCATCGCCAGCCCCAGCACCGTCGCGACTCGCAACGGCAGCACCGAAAAATTGATCCACGCGCTCAACCACAGCCGCACCAGCCGCCGCAGCGTGTATCCACTTTTCCCCGCCGTCCTCGCCTCGTGCCGCACCTGCAACGACGCGATCCGCTGCGTTACCTGCAAAATCAGCCCGTCGATATACGGCGTCGGCCCGCTGTTCTTTGCCACTTCCTTCGCCACGAACGCCGTCACGCACCGAAAACTCGACAGATAAAATCCCGCCGGCTTTTCCAGCGCCCAATCCGTCATCCGGTTCGTGAACCAGCTCCCGAAATTCCGCCACGCCGAGTGCTGCTTCACTTCGTAATGTCCGAACACCACGTCCGCGCCTGTCTCCTTCGCATGCTGCCACAACCGCACCGCTTCCGCTGGAGGATTCTGCCCGTCGTCGTCGAGGTTCACGATGTGCGCCCCCCGCGCCAGTCGCCAGCCCGTCAGCACCGCGTTGTGTTCGCCGAAATTCCGCGCGTGCTCCGCATAGATCACCGGCACGCCCGCCGTATCCACGAGTTCACGACACACCGCCGCCGTCCCGTCGCGACTCCCGTCGTTCACCAGCACGATCTCGTGCCCGCCTTCCACCCGCAGCGCCGCGATGTCCCGCACCAACGCCCCGATCGTCGCCTCGCTGTAATACAGCGGAATGACAAAACTCAACGCCGGCGCCTCAGGGTTCATGCGTCCGTCCAACGAAGGATTTCGCCACAAACCCTGTCAACGTCCGCCGCGCCCAGCCCCGGATGCACCGGCAGACACAATACCTCCGCACATGCTCGCTCCGTCTCCGGCAAACTCACCGCCTGCGCATACGCCGCCTGCCGGTGCAACGGCACCGGATACAACACCGCACATCCCACGCCCCGCTCCGCCAAAAACGCCCTCAGTTCCTCCCGTTGCTCCGTCCGCACCACAAACTGATGCCACACATGCTCCACCCCCGCCGCCACCGCCGGCAGCTTCACCGCCCCGCCTTTCAACCCCGCCACATACCTCCCCGCCAGCTCCCGCCGCTTCGCGTTCTCTTCCTCCAAATACTTCAACTTCACCCGCAACACCGCCGCCTGCATCTCATCCAGTCGGCTGTTCCGCCCCGCCACCTCGCTCCGATACCGCTCCCGCCAGCCATACTGCCGCAACAATCTCACCCGCTCCGCCACCGCCGCCTGCTTCGAAAACACCGCTCCGCCATCGCCCAATGCTCCCAAATTCTTCGTCGGATAAAAACTAAACGCCGCCGCCTCGCCCCACGTCCCCACCTTCCTGCCGCCCACCACCGCCCCGTGCGCTTGCGCGCAATCCTCCACCACCTTCGTCCCAAATCGCTCCGCCACCTTCACGATTCGCGGCATGTCCGCCGGATGCCCGTAAAGATGCACCGGCACCACCGCCTTCACCGCCCCGCCTTCCTTTCTTAAAACGTCCCCCAACGCCTCCGCCGACATCGTCATCGTCGCCGGATCGATCTCCACGAACACCAGCCGCGCCCCGATCTGCTCGATCGCCGCCGCCGTCGCGCTCACCGTGTTCGCGACCGTCGCCACCGCGTCGCCCCGCCCCACGCCCACCGCGCGCAGCGTCAGCTCGATCGCCTCCGTGCCATTCGCCACACCCACCGCGTAACCGCCGCCCAAATACGCCGCCCACTCCCGCTCAAACGCCTCCACCTCCGGCCCCAGGATATAATATCCGCTCGCCAGCACGCGTTCGATCGCCGCCCGAATCTCCTCCGCATGCGCCAAAAAACCCGCCTTCGGATCCGCCGTGAGCAACGTGATATCAGCCATGAGTCCTCCACCTCTGCTCCGCTCGGCCTCCCGCGACAACGCAAAATCCACCCCTCGTGGTCGTGCCTTTGCTCGTGCTCGTAATCGTAATCGTGCTCGTGATCGAAAAGGTATCGCCAAATGGCGGTGAGGCGAGCGGGAGCCGGAGCACGAGCACGACTACGATCACGAGCACGACGCTTCTCACGACGCGACTTGATTGACCTCGTTCGCGTCCATTCCGCGATTCCTCCCTTCCCGACCTTGCCCAACTAAAATCCTAGCCTCCCCCGCCTCTCTGCCGTAAACGCATTCTCCACTCGATGCGTCTCCGCCGGATCGCCCCGCCGCTCAGTCTTTGCTTCGCCACGCTTCTCGTCTGGTGCGCCGCGACCGGCCATTGGACCTTCGACTCCTGGCGAACGCCCCTGCAGTTGCACGGCGATCCCCTCGAGATTTACGCCCGCGTCCAAATCGCCTCGGAAGACCTCTCCGCGCCGCTCCGCGGCTTCACCGATCTTCCACGCCTCGGCGCTCCCGGCACCGCCGACTGGCGCCACTACCCTGTCTCCGATCGCGTCGTCTTCACCTTTCTCGGCGCCCTGGCCCGGCTCGTCGGACTCTTCCCGGCGATGAACCTCGCCATGGCCGGCGTGCACCTCCTCAACGCCCTCTCTTTTTACCTCTGCGCCCGCTTCCTCCGCTGGCGCTGGGAATGGGCGTTCGCCACCGCGCTCCTCTTTTCCTTCGCCAACTACAATTTCCGCTGGGGCGTCACGATCTCCTTCTCCCTCACGTTCGTCATCCCGCCCTTGCTCCTGCTCTGCGGCTGGATCGCTCGCGGCGCCCCCGCCATCCGGGCTCGCCCTTGGATCCTCGCCGCCGGCGCGCTCGGCGCCTGGTTCGGCACCGCCAATCCCTACCTCGGCTTCTTCGCCGCCCAGCTCGTCGGACTGTGCATCGTGCTGCAATTCCTCCGCCGCCGGGAACCCGCCCGCTGGCGCGCCGGTATCCTTTTTCTAACTACACTACTCGGCGTGTTCCTCCTCCACTACTCGCCCTACTTGTTCGCCCCCGACGAGGACGGCCTCACGCTCGACCGCAACTACGCCGCGTCCGAGGTTTACGCTCTCAAGCCCGCCGACCTCGTCATTCCCCCGTCCGAACACCGTCTCCAAGCCCTCGCCGACATCGGCAAATCCTACTTCGCCCAGTCCTCCGTCCGCGGCGAATTCTTCATCAACTACCCCGGCGTCTTCGGCCTGCTCGGCCTCGGCTTGCTCTTCTGGACCGCCCTCCGCGCCGTCGCCCGCCCCCGCATCTCGCGCGTGCCCGACGCCGCCCTCGGCTGCATCTGGACGTTCCTCTTTTCTTCCGTCGGCGGCATCAACTCCCTCCTCGCCCTCGCCGGCCTCGATCTCTTCCGCGCGGCCAATCGCAACAGCATCTTCCTCCTCGTCTGGGCGCTCTGGTTCTTCGGCCGCTGGTGCAATCGCCAGTCGCTGCCCATCCCTCCCTTCGCCCGTTTCGCACTGCCGCTCGCCATCGCCGCGCTCGGCCTGCTCGACCATCTTCCACGCCTGCCCTCCCAAGCCCTGCTTCGCGCCCACCGCGACACCGTCGACACCAGCCGATCCGTCCTTTCCCGGCTCGAACAACAGCTCGGCCCCCACGCCCAAATCTTTCAAATTCCCAACCCACCGTTCCTCGAAGCGGGCCCGATCGGGCAGATGCAGGACTACGAACATTTCCTGCCCTTCATCACTTCCTCCACCCTGCGCTTCTCCTACGGCGCACTCCGCGACACCGCCGCCGCTCACTATCTCGAGGCCCTGGCGTCCGCCCCCGCGCCGCTCCTGAAACAAACCCTCGAGTCCTCCGGCTTCCACGCAATCTGGCTCGATCGTCGCGCCTTCAGCGACCGGGGCGAACAACGCCTCGCCGAACTCCGCTCCGCCGGCATGCCGGAAATCCCCCAATCCGAACTTCCTCACATCGCTCTCTTCCAGCTTCAACCGAGCCCCACGCCCGTCCCGCCCAACCTCTTCGATCCCGCCATCCTCCCGCCGTGGGATCCGCAATCTCCCCCCGACACCTTGAAACTCGCGATCCTCCGCGGCTGGCACGGTATCGAGCGGGACAATACATCCGTTTGGCGCTGGGCCCAGGACGCCGCCGATGTCGGCCTCATCCTTCCGGATGCAGCGTCCGTCGAATTCTCGTTCATCGCCTTCAGCGGGTCGCCGGGCGAGTTGACGCTCGAAATCGATGGCGTCGAAGCCTGGCGCGCACCCGTCCACTGGCTCTCCCGCACGCCCCAAACTGTCACCGTCCCGTTCTCCGCCGGCACGCATCTGCTCGTCTGGAAATTCGACGGCCCCGTCCGCCGCGCCTCCGCCGGCGACCCCCGCCAAATCGGTTTCGCCATCGGCGACCTCAAAGCTGTTTCGCTTCCAGCCCGTTGAAATTCCGGCACCCGTGATCGTCCGCGGCGCGCTCCCCCTCCTCCGCAAAAATCCTTCCCAACCTTTCCCGCGCGCCCAATCCTTCCCGGTCTTTCACCGCATGCCTTCAGCCAGCTCTTCATCGCCTAGCGACGCCCAATCCTGGCGCGTTCCCCGCTACGGCGGTCTTTTCTTCGACGAATTCGCCACCGACTCCGCCTGGCTGCGCGAAGCGGGTTTCCTCCAACTGCCTCCCTGCCAGGGCGTCGACGAACTCGTCCTACGCGGCGAATTCCGCCCCCATCCCGACGCCCGCTCGCTCGAGCAAACGCCGCCCACCCTCACCTGCCTGCTCGACGGCCAGCCGGTCGCCACGCTCCGCGACCTCAAGCCCGCTCCATTCGAAATCCGCCTCCCGCTTCCGCCCGACTCCGCCGCCCGCGGCCCGCGTCTCACGCTTCGTCTCGGCGGCGTCGGCTTCACCAATTTCCTCGCCTGGCTCGGCCGCGTCTCCGGCCTCGCCCCGCTCCAACACTTCCGCCACCAAACCAAAAACCGTCAGCTCCGCATCGCCACCCTGACCACCGGCTCCGGCGAAACCATTTTCGATTTCTCCCTTCGCCACGCCGCCTACTCGCTCGCCTTCGCCCGCCGGCGCACGCGCCTCGAATTCAATCTCGTCGGTTTTCTCACCGCCGACCTCGGCGTCGGCGAATCCGCCCGCTGCATGGCCCGCGCCGCCGACGCCGCCGGCATCGCCACCGCGCTCGTCCCCCTCAAGCTCCACTGCAAGAATCCGCAAACGGACACCTCCTTCGCCCCCCGGCTGCAGGAAACGAATCCCTACCGCGTCAACATCGTCCACATCGACGCCCCCGCGTCGCGCGACATCGATCACCACCACGGCAAGGCCTTCCGCGCCGGCAAATACAACATCGGCTACTGGGCCTGGGAACTCCTCGAGTTCCCCGATCCCTGGGTCCCCAACTTCGCGTATTTTCAGGAAATCTGGACGCCCAGCGATTTCGCCCGCAACGCCATCGCCACCAAATCGCCGCTGCCCGTCCTGGCGATGCCGCACGCGATTTCCTTCCAACGCCCGACCGGCGACCACCGCGCGCACTTCCATCTCCCGCCGGACAAATTTCTCTTCCTCTTCCTCTACGACCTCAACTCCTACTCCGAACGCAAAAACCCCCGGGCCGTCATCGAAGCCTTTCGCGCCTCCGGCCTCGCTCACCGCGGCGCCGCCCTCGTCATCAAGGTCCAAAACGCCAAACAAAACCCCGTCGACTTCGCCGCTCTCCAGGCTTCCGTCCGCGATCTCCCCGGCACCGTTCTCCTCACCGGCACGCTTCCCCGCGAAGACATCTACCGCCTGGAAGCCGCCTGCGATTGCTTCGTCTCCCTCCACCGCTCCGAAGGTTTCGGCCTCGCCGTCGCCGAATGCATGTATCTCGGCAAACCCGTGATCTCCACCGACTGGTCCGCCACCGCCGAATACCTCGACGCCTCCAACGGTTGCCCCGTCCGCTGCACGCTCGTTCCGATCGAACGCAGCCACGGCCCTTACAGCAAGGGACAGCTCTGGGCCCAACCCGACACCGCTCACGCCGCCGAGTGGATGCAACGTCTCTTCAACGATCGCACCCTCGCCGCTTCCCTCGGCGCCGCCGCCCGCGCCACCATCGAAACCCGTTTCTCTCCGACCGCCGTCGGCACCCTCTACCGCCGCCGCCTCGAATCCATCGCCACCTTCTAGGCGAAAATCCACTCTTCCTTTTCGTCATTCTGAGCGAAGCGAAGAATCCAGTTGGACACCCGCTCTCGGTTTATCCGTCCGTGCCCCCCGCCGCGCTCATCCTTCTCGTCGCCCTCCCGCTCGCCCTCCTCCTCAACGGCTACGCCGTCGCCGCTCGCTTTCGCTCGTCGACGTCCACCACTCGCCTCGCCGTCGCGCTTCCCACCGGCCTGTTCGTCTTCTTCTTCAACGTCTCGATCGCGAATTTCTTCCTCCCGCTTTCCGCCTTCGTCTCCGCCCTTTGCTTCTGGCCCGTTGCCGTAATAATCCTCCACCGCCCCGCTCGCACGCAGCTCCAGCACGATTTCCGCTCCGCCTTTCGCTCGCGTAAATTCCTCTTCGCGCTCGCCCTCGGCGCCGTCTCCCTCGCCGCTCTCGTCTCGCCCGAACTCTCCCGACCCGGCCTCGTCTTCTACGACGCCTCCGCCAACCACGACGCCTACTTCTGGATCTCCGGCGCGAAGCGTCTCCAGTCGCACGCCTACATGGACGTCGCCGCGGTCGACGCCACCCACCCTTGGGCCAACATCACGCCCGCCTTCTCCGGCTGGCAGCCCCAATGGGGCCGCGTCGCCGCCGAAAACCTCCTCGCCGCCGTCGCCTCGCTCACCGCCCGCGATCCCGTCGAAATCTGCCTCTTCACCACCGCCGCGCTCCTTCCCGTCTGGCTCGCCGCCGCGTTTCTCGTTGTCACCACTTTCTGGTTACACCGGCTCACCTGGCTCGCCACCGCCGCACTCATTCTGTTCCAGCCGCTCTTCGTCTTCTCCCGCAACAACGGCAATCTCCCCAACCTCCTCGGTGCCCTCGCCGGCGCCGCCACCGTCGTCGCCTTTTCCAGCGCGCTTGCCCGTGGTCCCGATCGCCCCGCTTGGCTCGCCTTCCTCGTCCTCGCGATTCACGCCCTGCTCCACAGCTATCCCGAACTGCTCCCGTTCATCGCCCTCCCTTGCGCCCTGCTTTTCCTCCGCCATGTCCGCTCACCTCACGCCCCTCTCACGCCTCTCCTGATCTCCGTCGCCCTCGGGTTCCTCCTCAACCCCGCCACCTCCGTCCGCGCTTATCACGGGCTCCTCCACTCGATCACCGTCGCACGCATCGACGTGGATTGGATCGACATCTTCGCCCAACTCCACCCGTTCCAATACGCCCCCGCGCTCGCCACCCTTTCCATCCCCGCCGCGCTCTACCTTGGATCCGTCTGGTGCCTCGTCGCCTCGCTTCTCCTCCTGTCCGCCCTCGTCGTCGCTCTTCGCCACGCCTCCAACCGTTTCGCCGCCGCCGCTTCGCTGTCCGGCGGCGCGCTCCTCCTCGCTTACACGCTCCTCACCGATTTCAGCTACGGCTGGCAAAAAACCGCCCAGTTCTCCGCCCTCTTCCTCGCCGCCGTCCTTCCCGCCGCGCTTTCTCCCCGCCTCACCTTCGCCGCACTCACCGCCCTCTTGCGCGTCGGACTCATCGTCTTTTTCGGCTGCACGGTCGTCTTCCACGCGCTCGAACAACACAAATGGTCGCAGCGCAAAGCCGTCACTCGCGACTGGCTCGCCTTGCGCGAGTCTTCTCCGCACACCCGCTCCGAAACGGTCCGCATCGAGCCCGCCACGTTCTCCTATCCGTTTTTCCACAGCATGTGGGCCGCGTATTTTCTTCCTGATACACCGCTCGTCTTCGCGACTCACGAACACTCCGCCGGCTACCTCCGCAAGACCGTCCTCCGCACCGACTCCGCCGACGCCCCCATCGCCAGCTCGGTCCTGCTCGGACGCGCCCACCTTCCGCCCGGGCTTCCCGATGCCCCGCTCTTCGAAGGCAAGGATTTCGCGCTCATCAAATCCACCAACATCCGCCTTCCGGAACGCGCCGATTAGTGCCAACGTCGCGCTTTTCCCGGTCCATGTTGCTGATCGATCTCTCCCACACGAGCCACACTCCGGCGCGCACCGGCATCCAGCGCGTGGCTCGCGCGATCCTGCAACACCTCGGCCCCAACGCCCGGCCCGTCACACTCGATCCTTTCCTCGACGCCTGGCGCCTGCTCGAAGCGTGGGAACGCGCCAACCTCGCCCAAACGCAGGGCGGACGAAAACGCGGCGCCCACTGGCCGCCCCTCGCCAAACTCCGCGGACGCCTCCGTCGCACCCTCGGTCGCACGTCCGCTCACGCTCTCCGCGGCGACTTCGACGCCCTCATCGAACCCGAACTCTTCACCCCCGCCGTCGCGCGCAAATTTCCCCAACTCTTCCCGCACATCCGCGGCCCGCGCGTCGCCCTCTTTCTCGACGCCCTCCCGCTCCGCTTCCCCGAATTCACCCCGCCTGCCACGGTCGCGCGTTTCCCCGCTTACCTCCGCGAACTCCTCCCGTTCGACGGCATCGCCGCCATCTCCGCCGACTCCCGCGACTCCCTCCTCTCCTACTGGCAATGGCTCGGCATCCAAAATCCCCCGCCCGTCCTCGCCCTCCCCCTCGGCGTGGATCTCGAAAAGTGTCATACATTAGATGACACCTCCCCACCCTCCTCTCGTCCCGTCGTCCTTTCCGTCGGCACCCTCGAGGGCCGCAAAAACCATCTCGCCCTTCTCGACGCCGCCGAATCCCTCTGGTCTCGCGGCACCTCCTTCGAACTTCGCCTCATCGGTCACGCCAACGCCACCGGCGCCGCCGCCCTCGCCCGCCTGAAGTCCCTTCAAGGCGCCGGCCGTCCGCTCCGCTACGATGGCCCCGCCTCCGACGAAACCATCGCGCAAGCCTACGCCGACTGCGCCTTCACCGTTTACCCGTCGATCGCCGAAGGCTTCGGCCTGCCCGTCATCGAGAGCCTCGCCCGCGGCAAACCCTGCGTCTGCTCCGCCCGCGGCGCCCTCGGCGAAATCTCCCTCCACGGCGGCTGCCTCGCCCTCGATTCCGTCGACTCCACCTCGCTCGCCCACGCCATCGAATCCCTCCTCCAAAATCCTTCCCGCCTCGCCGATCTCTCCACCGCCGCCCGCCGGCGCACGTTCAAATCGTGGGCCGACTACACCCGCGAATTGGAAACATGGATACACACGCTTCCGCGCCGTCGCGGCTGACCCCTCTGCTCGTCGCGCTCTGCGTCGTCGTCACCGCCGTCGGCGTCGCGTGGCCGGCCTGGGACATGTTTGGCCCCGAGCGAAAGCCGATCCTCCAGGGCTGGGACGACAGCTTCTACTATTTCTGGCTCCCGAGCGTCATCATCGACGGCGACCTCGATTTCACCAACCAGATCGAACAAGCCTCCACCCTCAGTTCCAGCGTGCGCGACGACGCCCTCTCCGCGCCGCGCACCGACACCGGTTTCGTCGTCAACAAATACCCGCCCGGCTGGGCCCTCGGCAGCCTGCCGTTCTTCCTTCTCGCCCACGCGCTCGCTCCCGCCGACTCCACCGGCTTCGAACCTCTCTATCTCTCCGCCGTCTGGTTCGGCCAGCTCCTCTACGCCGCCGTCGGTCTCTGGCTCGCCTGCCGCATCGTCGCCCGCTTCTTCCCCGCCACCGCCGCGCCCGCCACCCTCGTCGTCTGGCTCGCCAGCCCGCTCATCTACTATCAAACCGCGCGGCTCTCCATGAGCCACAGCCAGGTGTTCGTCCTCGCTGTCCTCGCCTTCTGGTGCGCTCTGCGTATCCGCGAGTCGGATGCACCCGCCCGTGTCTGGGCGCTCCTCGGCTTCGCCTCCGCGATGCTCTTCGTCACCCGCAACGTCGCGCTGATCTACCTCGCGATGCCCGCCGCCGTCATCCTGCCGCATCTCCGCTCCTACCGCGCCATCGCCGCTCTCCTCGCCGGCGCCTTGATTCCCGCCGTCCTTCAACTCGTCGCCTGGCGCATCCTCTTCGGCTCCTGGATCGCCTACACTTACGGCGGCGAGCGTTTCGATTTCTCCCAACTCCACCTCGTCGAGGTCCTCTTCTCCCCCCGCCACGGTTGGTTCTATTGGCATCCGCTGCTCCTGCCCGCCATCGCCGCCTTCGCGATCTGGGGTTGGCGTCGCCTCGAAGGTGTCACCTGGCTTGTCTCCCTCGCCGTCATCGTTTTCCTCCACGCCGCCTGGCCGACTTGGTGGCTAGGCTCCTCCTTCGGCTACCGCGCTTTCGAAGTCCCGACGCTGTTCGCCATGATCGGCTTCGCCGCGCTCCTCCACACCGCCGCGTCACGCAAACGCCTGCGCACCGCCCTCATCGCCGCCGCCGTCCTCGCCGTCGTCTGGAACCTCGCCCTCTTCGCCCTCTTCCTCACGCAACGCATTCCCCGCCAGGAACCCGTCCCCTACTCCGACGCCGTCCACGCCCTCCTCCGCTGGTTCGCCCTTTGATCCATAGACCGCGAGCTCGCTCGCGCTGATCTTCCGAGCTCCGCGTCCCGGTTTCGAGTTTGCCAACCCCCGCCCGCCACCTAGCCTCCCCGGCTCGTTCCATGGCGCTCTCATTTTTCCTCAAAGAGAAGAAAGGCATCCTCGCCCGTTGTCGCGACGACTACGCAACGAAGATGCGTCTGCGCTACGCGCCCTACTACCACGCCATGGAATGGCAGCAGGGCACGACCGTGAAACTGAACGGCCGCGAGATGATCATGCTTTCCAGCAACGATTACCTCGGCCTTTCCTTCCACCCCAAGGTCATCGAAGCCGGCCGCGCCGCCCTGCAAAAATGGGGCACGTCCACCACCGGCGCCCGCCCCTCCAACGGCTCCCGCTCCTACCATCTCCGTCTCGAGGAAAAACTCGCCGCCTTCCTTGGCCGCGAAGCCTGCCACATCCACGCCGCCGGCTATCTCTCCTGCCTCTCGAGCGTCGCGTCCTTCGCCCAAAAGGGCGACGTCATCTACGCCGACAAAAACATTCACTCCTGCCTCTGGGACGGCATCCGCCTTTCACACGCCACCGTCGAACGTTTCTCCCACAACAGTCCCGACGACCTCCGCGCCGTCATCGCCGCCACGAATTCCGACGCCCCCAAGATGCTCGTCGTCGAGGGCGTCTATTCGATGGAGGGCCACATCGCCCGGCTCCCCGAGCTGATCGACATCGCCGACGAAGCCTCCTGCTTCTCCGTGCTCGACGACGCCCACGGTTTCGGCGTCCTCGGCCGCCAGGGCCGCGGCACCGTCGATCACTTCAAGCTCAACGATCGCGTCGACGTCATCTGCGGCTCCCTCTCGAAATCCCTCGCCAGCACCGGCGGCTTCATCGCCGCCTCCCGCGAGGTCATCGAATACCTCCGCTCGCACTCGCGCCAAACCATCTTCAGCGCCGCGATCAGCCCCGCCCAAGCCGCCTGCGCCGAAGCCGCGCTCGAGGTCATGCAAACCGAGCCGGAGCACCACGAACGTCTCTGGTCCAACACCAAGAAATATCGCGCGATGCTGAAAGGCATGGGCCTCGATCTCTGGGGCAGCGAAACTCCCGCCGTTCCGGTCGTCCTTGGCTCGAAGGAACGCGTTTATCCTTTCTGGCGCGCGCTCATGGACAAAGGCGTCTTCACCGTCATGTCCATCGCTCCCGCCGTCCCCGCCGGCAAGGACCTCATCCGCACCGCCATCTCCGCCATGCACACCGACGAGCAACTCGAGAAGATCGCCGAAGCCATGGCCTACGCCGTCAAACGGCTGTAACTTTCTCCCTCCGATCGAGGCGCGGTGGCCCCACCGCGCCTTTCTTTCCGCGGCTACTCTCCCAACCCCCGCCGCAACACCTCCGCCGCCGCCTGCCACGTCGGCAACTCCCGCGTCACCGCCGCGCGCACCAGCTCGCCGCGCAGCGCATCGCTCTCGATCACCGCGCGCAACGCCGTCGCCCACGCCTCGCGATCGTTCACCGCCACCGCGACGCACCCGCCGCCGTCCGCATTTTCGCGCAGCACCGGCAAATCGCTGCACACGCACGGCACCCCGCGCCACAGCGACTCCAGCAACGGCAGCCCGCACCCTTCCGCGATCGTCGGAAACACCGTCGCCCGCACGCTCGCATACAGCCGCGCCAGCAGTTCGTCGCTCGCCGCCTCGTGGTAGTTTAATCCCGGATACCGCCGCGCCATCGCCCGGATTCGCTTCACGATCGGCTTTCCGAAATGCGGATTCACCCGTCCGACGATGTGCAATTCAAACTCCAGCCCTCCGCCCCACAGCTCCTCACACACATCCAACAAAAACGTCTGATTCTTCCGCGGCTCGATAATCCCCACGCAAAGCAGCCCTTTTTTCTCCGTCGTCCTCCCCTCGATTTGCGTCGAGCGCTCCGCCCCGTCGAAATCCGCCCCCAACGGCAGCACGTCCACCGCCGGAGTCCGCTCGAGTCCCATCCACTTCCAATACCCCAGCAACTCCTCCCGGCTCGCCGCCGAGATCGCCCACACACGCTCAAATTCCGCCAGCATCTTCATGTAGTGCGGATGTCGCGCCACGCTGTGCGGCCACGTGATATGCGGATGTTTCATCGGAATCGCATCCGCAAAAATCGCCGCCGTCCGACACCGCCGCGACCGCACGAACTCCCCGAACCCCGGCCGCTCCGCCTCGGAAAACAATTCGCTCGTCACGAACCAGTCGTCCTTCCCCAACCGATCCCGCGCCTCCGTCCAACTCCCCGCCCGCGCCTCCGCCCCCCACGCGCGTCGCAACCGCTCGCTCAATCGCGCCAGCCCCGACCGATGCTTCACCGCCGCCGTTTTCGTCGTATCGAAAAAAATCATACCACCTTCCGGGCCTCTTTCCCCTTCGTGTTCCTTCGTATCCATCCGTGGTTCACGTTGATGGCCCCATCGCCCGCCGAAATTGCGCGAGCACCTGCTCCGCGTTCCGATGCGCATCGAAATTTTCCTCCACCCACCGCCGCGCCCCGCTCCGCAATTTCTCCGCCAACCCGTCCTCCGTCGCCACTTTCCGCAGCGCCGCGATCCATTCTTCCGGCTTTTTCACGTTCGCCACCAGCCCCGTCACGCCATCCGTGATCGCCTCCGTCGTCGCCGCCGCCGGCGACGTCACCACCACCGCTCCGATCGCCATCGCCTCCGGAATCACATTCGGCAACCCGTCGCGATCGCCGCTCGCCGCCACCACGCCCGAGTGCACCAGCACATCCGCCCACGTGAGCTGCGCCCACACGTCGTGCTGCGCCAAATGCCCCGTGAACGCCACCGAGGCCGTCACGCCCAGTTTTCCCGCCAGCGCCTCCAACTCCTCCCGCAACGGCCCGTCGCCCACGATCCGCGCCTCGAACGCCACCCCCGCCTTTTTCAGCGCCGCATAAATCCGCATCTGGTGCCGCAGTCCCTTTTTTTCCACCAGCCGCGCGATGCACACGATCCGCAGCCGCGTCCGATCCGACCGCAACGGCTTCAACGCCGGCAACTGTTCCAGTCCACGTCGGATGCACACGATTTTCTCCGCCGGCAGCCCGCGCGCGATCAACGCCGCCCGCCCCATCTCCGTCGAGGTGTGAATGAATGCCGCATGCTCCAGCTTGTCGTTCAACCACCAGTCCCCGCCATGCTCGAAGATATCATACGCATGCGCCGCCGCGCTGAAGCGATGCCCGTCCAATCGCCACAACAACCACGCCGCCGTCGCCGGCGCCCCACCCCACGCCGCATGCACCAGCGCCGGACGCTCCCGCCGAAACTCCCGCGCAAACAGACACGCAAATCCCGCCCCCAACATGTTCTCCCAAAAATTCAGCCACGACGGCGCCTTCCGCGTGAACAGCCCGTGCAGCACCTGCCGCAACACCTCCGGCCGCCGCCACGACTCATACGGAATCATCCAGAACAGCGTCAGCAGCCGCCACTTGTTGAACCGCCGCACCGGCATCCCCCGAAAACTCCCGCCGCCGCCCCACAGCGAATACAGCTTCAACTCCACCCCGTGCGCCCGCATCGCGATGATCTCCCGCTGGAGAAAGGTCTCCGTCGGTTTCGGAAAGGTGGTGAAGAGATAGGCGATGACAGGCGCGCGCGCAGACAAGATGCCGCACGCTAGAACGCCCGCCCCGGCCCGGCCAAGCGGTAAACCGTTCTCGTTTTTGCCCATTTCTCCCGCCCCGCCATTCCGCCCCCAGACTCGACACCACCCCTCCCCCGGCTTTCCTCTTTCCTTCCGCGCTCACCACCATGTCCACCTCCCTCGCCATCATCGCTCCTGGCCTCCTCGGTGGATCCGTCGCACGCGCCGCGCGCGCCCACGGCATCGCCAGTCGCATCGCCATCTGGGCCCGCCGCCCCGAAACCCGCGTCGCCCTCCGCGAACAACCGTGGTGCGATCACGTCGCCGACACCCCCGAAGCCGCCGTCCGCGACGCCTCCCTCGTCGTCATCGCCGCCCCCGTCGATCGCATCGTCGATCTCACCCGCCAGATCGCCCCCCACCTCGCGCCCGACGCCATCGTCACCGACGTCGGCAGCGTCAAAGGCGAAATCTCCCGCCTCGGCCACGCCGCCGTCGCCGGCCGCGCCCACTTCGTCGGCGCCCATCCCATGGCCGGCTCCGAGAAAACCGGCTGGGAACACGGCACGCCCGATCTCTTCAACAACCGCACTTGCTTCATCACCCCGCTCCCCGAAACCGACTCCGCCGCCGCCGAAACCGTCGCCCGCTTCTGGCGCGATCTCGGCGCCGAACCCGTCACGGTTTCGCCCGACGCCCACGACGAAATCGTCGCGCACATCAGTCATCTTCCGCAGGTGCTCGCCTCTACGCTCTGCGCCTTCCTCGCCCGCAAAAATCCCGCCTGGCGCAACCACGCCGGCGGCGGCCTCCGCGACACCACCCGCATCGCCGCCAGCGATCCGCAACTCTGGCGCACCATTCTCGAACAAAACCGCGACGAAGTCCTCCGCGCCCTCACCGAATTCGAAAACGAACTTCACGCCTTCAAATCCGCCCTCGCCAACCGCGACTACGTCCAGGTCGTCGCCCTCCTCGAACGCGGCCACGACTACCGCCGCCAATTCCGTCCCACCCCCTAGCGAACGCCGTGAAGCTTCGCCCAAAGTCATCCGCCCTTTCGTCACTCCCCCCTTCTTCTGTCATTCTGAGCAAAGCGAGGAATCCACTTTGACCACCGCCGCCGAGCGAGCCCCACGCTTTCCTCCTTCGTTCCACCCAGCCGCCACTCGCATTCGCTCCCCTCTCTCCTAGATGCCGCTCCCTCCCATCCTCCCGATCCAACCTTTCACCCGCCCCGCCCGCGGCTCCGTCATCCTTCCCGGCTCCAAAAGCCTCACCAACCGCGCCCTCGCGCTCGCCGCCCTCGGTAACCAGCCCGTCACGCTGTCCGGCGCCCTTTTCAGCGAAGACACGCACCTGATGTCCGACGCGCTTCGCGCACTCGGCTTCGAAATCTCGCTCAACGAATCCGCCCGCGAAATCGCTCTCCGCCCCCAACCCCGCGGCTACCCCACCCAGCCCGTCGACCTCTTCGTCGGCCTCGCCGGCACCGCCGCCCGCTTTCTCACCGCCCTCTGCGCCGCCGCCCCGCACGGTATCTATCGCATCGATGGCGTTCCGCAGATGCGCAAGCGCCCGATGAAACAACTCATCGACGCTCTTCGCACTCTCGGCGCCGACATCCGCTGCACCGGCGAAGAAGGTTTCTTCCCGCTCGAAATCCACGCCCGCGGCCTCCGCGGCGGCGCCGTGTCCCTCGACGCCTCCGAAAGCAGTCAACTTCTCTCCGCGCTGCTCATGGTCGCGCCGCTCGCCGCCGCGCCCGTCGAAGTCTCCCTCGTTGGCAGCGTCCGCTGGACTTTCGTCGAAATGACGCTCCGCCTCATGGCCGAGTTCGGCATCTCGATCCCGCGTCCGTCCGCCAACACGCCTTTCCGCATCGCGCCCGCTTCTTACCGCGCGCAATCCACCTACCTCATCGAGCCCGACGCCACCGCCGCCAGCTACTTCCAGGCCCTCCCCGCCGTCGTCGGCGGCTCGCTCGATCTCCCCGGCCTCCGCCCACCCGGCCAAGGCCTCCAAGGCGATTCCGCCTTCATCGAATTCCTCACGCGCTCCACGCAACGCGCGCCCGGCGCCGCGCTCACCGAGGATTTCCGCGAGATCTCCGACACCTTTCTCACCCTCGCCGCCATTGCCCCGCTTCTCTCCGGGCCCACGCGCATCACCGGCATCGCCCACACGCGCAAACAGGAAACCGACCGCGTCGCCGGCATGGCCCGCGAACTCCAAAAACTCGGCCAGGACGTCGTCGAAACCGAAGACTCCCTCACCATCACGCCGCGCCCGCTCACGCCCGACGTCGAAATCGAAACCTACGGCGACCACCGCTTCGCCATGAGCTTCGCCATCCTCGGCTGCCACGACCTCCGCCGCGACGGCCGCCCGTGGCTCTCCATCCGCAACCCCGCCTGCTGCGCCAAAACCTTCCCCGCTTTCTTCGACGTCCTCGCCACCATCCGAACCCACTCACAATCATGAACCGCCCACGGACCACACGGACCACACGGAGAAATCCGATTTCCGTGTCTTCCGTGTGTTCCGTGGGCCCTCTCTTCTCCTCCTTTCGTGTGAATTCGTGTCCATTCGTAGTTCCCAAACAGTGACTCCTTCCAACTTCATCATCGTCGCCATCGACGGCGGCGCGGCCTCTGGCAAATCCTCCACGTCGCGCGCCCTCAGCGAGAAATTCAACCTGCTTCACGTCGACACCGGTTCGTTCTACCGCGCCGTCACCGCCGAACTCCTCCACCTCGGCGTCTCGCCGCAGGACCACGACACCGTGAAAACCGCTGTCGCCAATCTTCGCTTCTCCACCCGCGTCACCGGCCGCTCCGCCGCCATGGAAATCGGCGGCCGCGTCATTCCCGACCCCGAAATTCGCACGCCCGCCGTCAACGCCTCCGTCGCCCTCTTCGCCGCGATTCCCGAGCTCCGCGCCGCGCTCCTCGACTACCAACGCAGCCAGGCCGACACCGCTCGCGCCCACCACTTTCGCGGCCTCGTGATGGAGGGTCGCGACATCGGCTCGAAAATCTTCCCTGACGCCGATCTTCGTTTCTTCCTCTTCGCCGATCCCGAGGAGCGCGCTCGCCGCCGTCAACAACAGGGCCAGCACGATCAGGTCGCGCGTCGCGACACCCTCGATCGCGCCCGTCTCGACGAAAGCCTCCGCGGCGCCACCGTGATCGATAGCACCTTCCTCACCCTCGAACAGGTCGTCGCGCAAATGTCCGCCGCCATCGCCGCCAAACTCGGCTCGCCCGAATCCGCATGAGCCGCGAGTTTCCTCAAAACGCGATGGAGCCGATCTACGGCTTCTTCCACTACGTCATCACCGTCCTCTACCGCATGTTCTTCCGCGGCGAGGTCGCCGGCCGCGAAAACCTGCCGCACGACGGCGCGTTTCTCATCGCCGCCAACCACCTCAGCTTTCTCGACCCGCCGTTCATCGGCTGCCAAGTCCCGCGCCAGCTCTGCTTCTTCGCTCGCAAAACCCTCTGGAAACGCGGTGTCGCCTCCTGGTGGCTCGATGCCGTCGGCACCATTCCCGTCGACCGTGACGGAGGCCAGGACGTCAGCGCCCTCAAACGCGTTCTCCGCGCCCTTAAAGACAACAAGGGCCTCATCCTCTTCCCCGAAGGCACGCGCTCTCCCGACGGCCGGCTGCAGGATCCCAAACCCGGCGTCGGCTTCATCGTCTGCCGTTCGCAGGTTCCCGTAATCCCCGCCCGCATCTTCGGCTCCTTCGAAGCCTACGGCAAAGGCGTGAAGTTTCCCCGCCTCGGCACGCCTGTATCCGTCGTTTTTGGACGCCCGGTTCCCCCTTCCGTCTACGACGCACCCGACGCCGGCAAAGACCGCTACCAGATCGCGAGCTCCCGCATCATGGCCGAAATCGCGAAACTCCAGCCACCGCCCGTCACGATCGTCTGAGCAATCCCCGAACTCCGCGCCGCCATACCTCGTGCTCGTGATTCGTGCTCTTGCTCGTGCTCGCCCTTCAGTCACACCCGCACTCCCCGGTCCCGTGCGCATGCCCGTGCCGCAACTCTTCCGGCGTCGCCGCTCGCGCGCTCACCACTTCGACATCAAAGGTCAAATCCACGCCCGCCAGCGGATGATTCGCATCGAGCAACACTTCATCTCCCTCGATCGCCGCGACGACCACCACCGGCGCATGCCGGTCCGTCCCCGCCTGAAACGCATCTCCGACCTTTAATTCGCCCTCGATCGGCAGCAGCTCGCGCCGCACTCGCTGCACCTGCTCTTCATCGCGCTCGCCATACGCCTTCGCCGCCGGCACCTGCACGCGCACCTTCGCTCCCGCCTCGACCGTCCGCAGTTGTTCATCGAGTCCGTCGATGATCTGCCCCGCGCCTTCGAGATACGTCACCGCCTCGCCGCCCGCCGATGTGTCGATCACGCGCCCCTCCGGATCGCGCAAGGTGTAATGAAAAGTAACGATCCGTGCCATGCGAGGAAGAGGGAGTAACCCGTCCCAAGTATCAAGTAACAAGATACGCCCTCTTTTCCGTATATGCCGAGTGTTCCGCGGGCCTATTCCGCCTCATGTTTCCTGCCGCAACACCTCCAACGGCGGATGCCGCGTGATCCCGCGATTCGTCACCATCCCCGTGATCAACGTCACCGCCACCGCGCCCGCGACCGACGCCATCAGCGCTCCCGGCGCCCACACGAACGGCGCCTTGAACAGCCACTTCGCCAGCGCCGCATTCGCCCCCAACGCCAGCGCCCCGCCCGTCGCCGCCGCCAGCACGCCCAACACCACATACTCCACCACCTGAATCTGCTGCAACTGCCGCCGCGTCGCCCCCAGCGTCCGCAGCAACACCGTCTCGCGCACGCGCTGAAAGCGTCCCGACAAAATCGCTCCCGCCAGCACGATCACGCCCGTCAGCACCGTGAACCCCGCCATGAACGAGATCACGAACGCCGCCTTCGAGAAGATACTGTCGAATGTCTCCAGGATCAGCCGCAGATCGATCGCCGACACGCTCGGCAGCTCCCGCCCCACCGCCTGCTGCAGCTTCGCCGATGCTTCCGTCGTCGGCGTCCGCACCGGCGCGATAAACGTCTTCGGCGCCGGCTCCAACACGCCTTCCGGAAACACCACGAAAAAGTTCGGCTGCAGCCGCTGCCACTCCACGCGCCGCAAACTCCGCACCTCCACCGGCACCGGCACGCCTTGCACGTCGAACACCATGCCGTCGCCGATCTTCACGCCCAACTGCTGCGCCAGTCCCCCCTCCAGCGACACCGGCACCGGCTCCGTCCCTTCCTCCACCCGTCCGATGAATTCCCCCTCCATCAACGTCTCCGTATCCGAAAGTTCAGCACGATACGTCGACCGATACTCCCGCCGCAGCGCCCAGCCCGCCACGCCCGAATTCGGATCGCGCAGCAACGCCTCCACGCTCCGCCCTTTCAACTCCACCAGCCGCATCGTCACCATCGGCGCGCTCGACAACACCGGCGTCCCGTTCGCCGTCGCCAACTCCTCCAGCCGCTCGCGCTGATCTTCCTGCACGTCGAAGAACATCAGATTCGGACGGTTCTCGCCGCCGATCCCTTCAATCTTCGCCACCAGCGTCGCGCGCGTCAGCACCAGCGTGACCATCAAAAACGTCCCCAATCCCAACGACAGCAGCAGCAGCACCGTCCGGTTGTTCGGCCGATGCAGATTCGCCAGCCCTTGCCGCACCACATACGGCAGTCCGCGTTTCGGCACGAACCGCCGCGCGCCCCAAATGATCACCCGAGCCAGTCCCGCCAGCAGCGCAAACGCCAGCCCCAGCCCCACCGCAAATCCCCCGCCCACCCGCACGCTGCCCGCCTGCAAAACCGCGAACCCCGCGATCGCCGCCGCGATGCCCAGAAAAATCCATTTCCGCCACGGATCCGCCTTCGTGCTCTCGCCCTGCGCCGACCGGATCGCCAGCAGCGGCGACACCCGCCGCACCGCGAGCAGCGGCAGCAGCGCGAACAACACGCAGATCACCAGCCCCGCGCCCGCCCCGCGCAACACCGCCGGCCACGAGATCACCGTCTCCACCTCAAACGGCAGAAAATCCTTCAACAACACCGGCAACGCCACCTGCACCGCCACGCCCACCACCGCACCCGTCACCGCGCCGATCAGCCCGAGAAAAAATCCCTGCACCAGATAGATCGAAAAACTCGCCCGCGCGCTCGCGCCCAAACACCGCAGCACCGCCACCGTCCCGATCTTCTGCCGCACATACACGTGCATCGCACTCGCCACGCCCACCGCGCCGAGAAACAGCGCGATGAATCCCACCAGACTCAGAAACGCATACACATCCCGCAGATTTTCCCCGAGATCTTCCTTCCGTTCCTGCACCGTCGTGTAACCCAGCCGCTCCGCCGCGAGCGTCTCCCGCGCCTCCCTCTCCACCGCCTGCGGATCCACCGTCTCCGGCAACTTCAGATGCAGCCGAAAGTTCGTGAACGCATCCCGTCCTTCCAGCCCGGCCGCGCGCAACGACTCCATCGACAGATACGCCCGCGGCGAAAACATCGCCACCGCCGCCGACTCCCCCGGGATCTTCTGCAGTCCGCCCGCCACCGTGAAACGCCCCTCGCCGATCAGCACCTCGTCGCCCGGCTTCACGTCGAACTGCACCATGATCGTCTCCTCGAGCACCACAAACGGCCCGCGCTTCACCTGCTCCATCGCATCCGCCGGCGCCGTCACCCGCTCGCCGTAAAACGGAAAATCGCCCTCGATCGCCCGCACCTGCACCAACCGCCGCTGATACTCCCGCTGCGGAAACGTCACCATCGACCGCAACGAAATCTCCCGCGCCGACTCGCCCCCCAGCTTCGAAAAATATTCGAGGGCCTCCGCTGAAAACTCCGTCCGCGAGTTCACCGTGAGATCCGCCCCCAGCAGCGACTTCGTCTGCTGCTCCACCGCGTGCTGCAGATTATCGCCGACCGACGCGATCCCCACCAACGCCGCAATCCCCAGCACAATCGAAAACGAAACCAACACCAACCGCCGCCGCGAAGCCCGCGAATCCCGCCACGCCATTTTGAGTATAAAACTCATATATTTCCCACGGAATACACTGAACACACGGAATCAGAGCACGAAGCGCTCATGCTCCACTTTCGGAAAGTGCCCGAAGTTTACCAGCAGTCCGACCTTCAGCCCCGTCGCGTGAAGGTAATTTTGAATCTGCGCCCGATGTTCGTCCGTCAACTTCGACACCGCTTTCAGTTCCACGATCACTTTGTCGTAGCAGACGAAATCCGCGATATACCGCTGAGTCAGCGGACGCCCTTTATAACTCAGCGGCATCGGCACCTGCGCTCGCGCCAGGATCCCCTGAATTCCAAATTCGATTTCCAAACATTCCTGGAACACCGCCTCCAGGAACCCACATCCCTTTTCTTTATACACCTCGAAGCACGCTCCGAGGATCGCATACGTTTCCTTTTCGTGAACGAGCTGGCTCATAAATTTCCGTGTATTCCGTGTGTTCCGTGGGCCCCACTTAACTCATCACTCACCACATTCCCTCCGCGCAGCCGAATCACCCTCTGACACCTCCGCGCCAATTCCAGGTCATGCGTCACGAGCACCAGCGTCGTGCCGCGTTCGCGGTTGATCCCGAAAATCAAATCCACCATCGCGTGCGCCGTGTCGCCGTCGAGGTTCCCCGTCGGCTCGTCGCAGAATAAAATCTTCGGCCGGTTCATGAACGCGCGCGCCAGCGCCACCCGTTGCTGTTCACCACCCGACAACTGCACCGGATAATGATCATACCGCGCGCCCAGCCCCACGCGCCGCAACAACTCCTTCGCCTCCTCCTCGCGCCCCGTCTCTCCCCGCAGCTCCACCGGCACGAGCACGTTCTCGACCGCCGTTAGCGTCGGCACCAACTGAAAATTTTGAAACACGAATCCCACGTGCTCATTTCGCACGCGCGCCCGCTCGTCCTCGCTCATCTCGCCGATCTCCTCACCCGCCAACCGCACGCTCCCGCCACTCGGCCGATCCAATCCCGCGCACAACCCCAGCAACGTCGTCTTTCCGCTCCCGCTCGGCCCCACGATCGCCAGGCTCGCCCCCGCTGCGACGTCGAAACTCACCTCCTGCAACACCGTCAGCGGCCCCGCCGCCGTCGCATATGTTTTGGTGAGCCGCTGGACTTTCAACATCGTCTGATCAGTCATTGGGCCATCACGAAATACACGAAACACACGAAAGAAAGCACATGCTGAGAACCGCGTTACGAAATCTCCTCCTCCCCACGTTTCCGCTGCTGCCGCAACGACACCTTCTTCCGATTTTCGTATATTTCGTGTTTTTCGTGGTTCCCTCCTCCCACTCCGCCACGCCCGCCCAAACCAAAACCATCGTCTGCTTCGGCGACAGCCTCACCGCCGGCTACGGCCTCGAAGAACCGCTCGCCGAATCCTACCCCGCCCTCCTCGAAAAGAAACTCGCCGACGCCGGCCTTTCCTATCGCATCGTCAACGCCGGGCTCAGCGGCGAAACCTCCGCCGGCGGCCTCCGCCGCATCGACTGGATTCTCCGTCAACGCATCGACGTCTTCATCCTCGCCCTCGGCGCCAATGACGGCCTGCGCGGCATCGAGCCGTCCGTCACCCGCGCCAATCTCGACGCCATCCTCACCCGCGTCCGCGCCAAATACCCCGCCGCCCGTCTCGTCGTCGCCGGCATGATGATGCCCGCATCTCTCGGCGCGTCCTACTCCCGCGAATACGCCGAGATCTTTCCGTCCGTTGCGAAACAACACGACGCCGCGCTCATTCCTTTCCTTCTCGAAAATGTCGGCGGCGTCGAACGCCTCAACCAACCCGACCGCATCCACCCCACCGCCGAAGGCCAGAAGATCGTCGCCGAAAACGTCTGGAAAGTCCTCCATCCCCTTCTCGCCCCGTAGCACCCGGGGAGACGCGGTGCCCCTCGCCGCACATCGGCGACGCTTCCCCTTTCATCGCTCCCCGCTGAATTCCTTGCGGCCCCACCCTTCCCCCGGCTCGCTTCCTGCTGCCTTCCAGCCCCAGCATGCCCCTTCCAGCTCCGACGCCGCTCGAGCGGCTGCGCGGCACGTTTTTTCGTGCCAAACGCTCGCTCGATGACTTCAGCAACCGCACCTTCCTCCGCGCCAAACATGCCCGCAAAGCCGCGGGATGGGACGCCCGCATCGCCGACATCCTCGCGTCCCCCGACACCGCCCTTCTTCCCCGCGTGCCCGACGCCGGCCACATCCGCGGACACACCCAAGTTATGCACAACGGCCTCCTCGTCGCGAAAGACTGCTACTACCGCTGGCGCGGCACCCGTCTCTTCGCCGCGACCAACGGCGTCCACGAGCCGCAGGAGGAGCGCGTCTTCGCCGAAGTGCTGAAACACATTCGCCCGGGCGGCACCATGATCGAGCTCGGTGCTTACTGGGCGTTCTACTCGATGTGGTTCGCACACGAAATCCCCGACGCCCGCTGTCTCATGGTCGAGCCTCTCCTCACCAACCTCGACCTCGGTCGCCAAAATTTCCGCCTCAACAATCTCGACGGCGAATTCGTCCGCGGCTTCGTCGGCTCCCAACACGCCCGCGGCGGCCGCGTCCCCACCGTTTGCGTCGACGATCTCGTCGAAGCCCGCGGCTTCGACCAAATCGACATCCTTCACTCCGACATCCAGGGCTTCGAAGCCCAAATGCTCAAAGGCGCCGAACGCACCCTGCGCGCCCGCAAGGTCCGCTTCGTCTTCATCTCAACGCACTCCGAAGATCTCCACCGTCACTGCCGCGCCGAACTCCTCCGCCACGATTTCGAGCTCATCGCCGACATCGATCTCGCGAGCTCCTACAGTGTCGACGGCGTCCTCGTCGGCAAACTCCGCACCACCGACGGCCCCGCCGCCATCGCCCTCTCCCGCCGCCAAAAAACGTAGGCGGGGTCTCCCGACCCCGCCGTCGCTCCGTCACTCCCCGCGATTCCCCAACTCCACCGGAAACGGATTCCGCTCCTTGAACCCGCGCTGGTGCCAATACGGATAAATCGGCGTCTTCTTCGTCGCCGCATCCAGCTTCGCCACCTGCCCGGTCGTCAGATTCCATCCGACCGCCGCGATGTTGTCGCGCAACTGCTGCTCGTTCCGCGCGCCGATGATCAGCGTCGCCACCGTCGGCCTTTGCAGCAGCCAATTCAGCGCGATCTGCGCCACCGTCTTGCCCGTCTCCTTCGCGATTTCATCGAGCACGTCGACCACGCGATAAACCTCTTCATCCGGCACCGGCGGACCCGCCTCGCGCGCGATCGAACTCTGCAACCGCGTCTCCGGCGGCAGCGGCTGCCCGCGCCGGATCTTCCCCGTCAATCGGCCCCAGCCCAGCGGGCTCCACACCACCGTCCCCACCCGCTGGTCGACGGCAAGGGGCATCAACTCCCACTCATACTCGCGCCCCACGAGCGAATAATACGCCTGATGCGCCACGTAGCGCTCGTATCCATATTTCTCCGACACCGCCAGCGACTTCATCAGATGCCACCCGGAGAAATTCGAGCACCCGATGTAGCGGATCTTCCCCGCGCGCACCAGGTCGTCGAGCGTCCGCAGCGTCTCCTCCACCGGCGCGACCGCGTCGAATCCATGAAGTTGATACAAATCGATGTAGTCCGTCCCCAACCGCCGCAGACTTCCCTCGACCGCCTGGATCAAATGCTGTCGCGACGACCCGACATCGTTCGGCCCGTCGCCCGACCGAAACGTCCCTTTCGTCGAAATCAGCACGCGATCCCGCCGTCCCTTGATCGCCGCCCCGAGCACCTCCTCCGCCCGCCCGCCGGAATACACGTCCGCCGAGTCGAACATGTTCAATCCCGCCTCGAGGCAGATATCGACGAGCCGCGTCGCCTCCTTTTCCTCGCTCGATCCCCACGATTTGAAGAACTCGTTTTGCGAGCCCCCAAACGTCCCCGTGCCCATCGTGAGCACCGGCACCTTCAAACCTGAACCACCGAGTTGACGATATTCCATAACGCCGCCGAACGGATCATCATTTCGCCTCGCCGCAACCCCAAGACACACAACCCAAGCTGTGGGCGAGGAAGCTCCAAGTCTCCAAGATCCAAGCTCCAGAGAACACCCAATCACCAACCCCACCCGCTCTTTCGCCTCTCCTCCTGCCATTCGCTCCTCCCTGCCTGCCAAAACCCAAGCCGCCCCAGCCTGCCCTCCCGCATCCTCTTCCCACCGCCCTCCGTCATCCCAGCACCCCCATGCCCCACCCCGCCCGCCTCCTCGCCGTCGCTCTCGCCGCCCTCGCCCTCTGCGCCCCCGCCTTCGCCCAGCGCCCCCCGCTCACCCCCGAGCAAATCGAAGAACGCCGCCGCCTCTCCGAACTCGCCGCCGCCGACCACCGTCGCACCATGGACCTGCTCGGCCTCCCGCAACCCGGCCCATTCCCCGCCCCCGAAGAAGATCCGACTCGCCCGCCCAACACCACCCGCGTCGTCGGCAATCCTTACAATTGGACCGACGGCCAGCCCGGCCACGTCATCGTCCGCTCCGGCTGGGGCAACTGGTCCAACTACGACTACACCAAAGCCGACCTCGGCCCGCTCCCCGAAGTCCTGAAACTTCAAAACGGCGACCCGGTCCGCGACGCCCACACATGGTGGCAAAAACGCCGCCCCGAAATTCTCGCCCTTTTCGAAACCGAAATCTACGGCCGCATTCCCGCCGACACTCCTGCCGTCACGTGGGAAGTCACCGCGACCGACGACCACGCGCTCGGCGGCACCGCCAAACTCCAGCGCCTCCTCGGCCGCATCGACAATTCCCGCCACCCCGCCGCCACGCCCACCCTCGACGTCGCCCTCTATCTCCCGCCGTCCGCCACCAAACCCGTCCCCGTCATCGTCATCTTCGGCGGCGGCTTCCGCCCCGGCGTCCCGCCCGCCGTCTCCCAAATCCTCGCCGAGGGCTGGGGCTGCGCCGTCTTCAACCCCAACGCCCTCCAACTCGATTCCGGCGGCGGCCTCGCCGAGGGCATCATCGGCCTCATGAACCGCGGCCAGCCTCGCACCGATCCTTCCGACTGGGGTTCGCTCGCAGCGATCTCCTGGGGACTCAGCCGCGTCATCGACCACTTCGAAACGCTCCCCGCCATCGACGCCCGCCGCCTCGGCCTCCAAGGCCACTCCCGCTGGGGCAAAGCCACCCTCGTCGCCATGGCCTACGAACCCCGCTGGGCCATCGGCTTCTCAAGCTGCTCCGGCACCTGCGGCGCCGCGCTCTTCCGCCACAACATCGGCCAGAACATCGATAACGTCGCCGGCCAGAGCGAATACCACTGGATGGCCCCCAACTTCCTCAAATACGCCGGCCACTGGCTCGACATCCCCATCGACCAGCACCAACTCATCGCCCTCATCGCGCCGCGCCCCGTCTTCATCACCGGCGGCACCGAAGACCTCTGGTCCGATCCCGTCGGCGAATTCAAAGCCTGCGTCGCCCAGCCCGGTCTACGAACTCCTCGGCGCGAAAGGCCTCCGCACCGATCAAATGCCCGACCCCGACGTCGCGCTTGTCTCCGGCGACCTCGCCTTCCGCAACCACGCCGGCGGCCACCTCGACGCCCCCGACTGGCCCATCTTCCTGGAATTCGCCCACCGCTACCTCGACTAAAACAGTCGCCGCCAAAAAGCGCAAAAGGCGCAAAAACCCGCCCTCCTTTTTGCGCCCTCTGCGCCTCTTTGCGGCCATTCTTCTCCGTTCCCTCCGTCACCTCCTGTAAAAACCAAACCATGCCCCGCCTCCTCCTCTTCCTATTTCTTCTCCCGCTCTCTCTCTTCGCGGCCTCCACCTCCGACCCCAAATCTGAAATCACCGCCGCCACCCAATCCTGGGCCGACGCCTTCAACAGCCGTCAACTCGATCGCGTCCTCGCCCAATACGCCCCCGACGCCGTCCTCTGGGGCACGCGCTCCCAAATCGTCCGCGACACCCCCGAGCTCATCCGCGATTACTTCAGCAACATGCCGACGCAGCCGCACACGCGCGTGACGCTCGGCGAATCCCGCATCCGCCTCTTCGGCGCCATCGCCATCAACACCGGCACCTACACCTTCACCGGCCGCGCCCCCGACCGCACACCGACGACGTCTCCCGCCCGCTTCACCTTCGTCTTCGCCCAACGCGACAATCGCTGGCTCATCATCGAACACCATTCATCCGCCGTTCCGGCGGCGCGCTGACGCGCACCGAAGCTCCAAGTCTCCAAGTTCCAAGCTTCAGAGAAACTACAAATCACAAACGACAACCGAGGCATCAAGACGGGGCTACCGTTACAGCTTGGTCATTGATCCTTCTCTGGATCTTGGACCTTGGATCTTATTTTTCCGTCACTTTTCGCTCCGCCTGCTGTATCCACTCTTCCCTTACGCGAATCCCCCACCCCGGCCCGTCCGGCATCACCGCCTTTCCATCTTTCACCTCCAGCGCCGGCTCGAACATCGCCCGCGCCTCCTTCGTGATCCCCGCGTCGGCCTCGATCGAAAATTCCACCTCTCCGCCTTTCGGCAGCGCCGCGAGCATGTGCATTGTGAACACCGTCACGAGCGACACATTCGCCGCGTGCGGTTTCGTCACGATCCCCGCCGCCTCCGCCATCTTCGCCACGCGCCACGCCCGCGTCAGCCCGCCCACATAACAAATATCCGGCTGCACGATATCCACCGCGCCCATTGCGATCATCCGCCGCCACTGCGCCATGTCGTTGTCCTGCTCACCGCCCGACACTTCGATCTTCAACGCCTCCGTCACCTCGCGCGTCCACTCCAGCTCCCAATACGGACACGGCTCCTCATACATCGCATAGTTCGCATCCTCGAGCCGCCGCCCGATCTCGATCGCCACATCCGGCGTGTAACAACTGTTCGCATCCGCGAACAACTCCACGTCGTCGCCCACCGCCTTCCGCACCGCCGGAATGATCGCCTCGCTCCGCCCCGGCGCCGCATCGCGATTATGCCCCGTCGGCGTCCCCAGCCGCAGCTTGAACGCCCGATACCCCATCTCGTCCTTCAACCGCGCCATCCGCGCCGCCTCGTCCGCCGGCGAAATATCCCGCCGCATGCTCGACCCATACGCCACCAGCGGCCGCACCGTCCCACCCAGCAACTCCGCCACCGGCTTGTTCAACAGCCGCCCATACAAATCCCAGACCGCCGTATCCACCCCCGACAACGCCCGACACACCATCGACCACGGCCACTTCATGTTCGCATCGATCACCGCGTCGTTGATCGCGTCGATGTCCGCGATGTCCTTCCCCAACACCCGCCGCGCGACCATCTGATGCAGCACGTCGACCGTGATGTTCGCCTCATACGGGGCCACTTGTCCCCACCCCACCGACCCGTCGCTCGCCGTCACGCGCACCAGCGCCAGCATGTTCCGCCGAAACGTTTCCACCTTCGTGATCACCAACCCCCGCGGCACCACGCTCCACTCGCGATAATCCGCCGTGCGTCCAAGATACGGATACACCCCGCGCCCCGGCGCATGCGCTTGCTGCGCATTCGAAGTCGCCCCCACCGCCGCCCGCCCCACCACCGGCGCCGCCGCCACCCACGCCGCCGTCTTCAAAAAATCCCGCCGCGAAGTTTCCATGTTCATAGGGTAAAAAAAGAAAGCTACTCCCCTCCTGACGCACCACCCCCCACAAAGTAGCACCTCCCCCTCGTTCTCTTAATCGTTCTCGTTCTCTCTCTCGGCGTTAGCCGCCCGCAAACCGAGAACGAGAACGAGAAAGAGAAAGAGAAAGAGAA
>ENA-UOVV01000519-UOVV01000519.1-compost-metagenome-genome-assembly--contig:-NODE-519-length-44566-cov-15.234706_pt1 | contig 44566 bp, 41 predicted proteins | sample MGYA00238155_ERZ761577 | MGnify/ENA primary metagenome ERZ761577 (study PRJEB28898, sample SAMN06268775) | compost metagenome | isolation source: Emeryville, CA | place: USA:Emeryville, CA | collected... | reverse complement strand
GTCGATCCTGACCAGCCTCGCCTTCGGCACGAAGATCGCGGCCGACGACATCTACCTCGAAGGCATCGCCAACATCACGCAGGCCGACATCCGCGCCGCGCGCGACCTCGGCTACAGGATCAAGCTGCTGGGCGTGGCGCAGCGCACGGAAAGCGGCATCGAGCAGCGCGTGCATCCGACCATGGTGCCGACCGCAAGCGTGATCGCGCAGGTCAACGGCGTCACCAATGCGGTGGCGATCGAAACCGACATACTCGGCGAGCTGCTGCTGTCGGGCCCGGGCGCCGGCGGCAACGCCACCGCCTCGGCCGTCGTCGGCGACATCGCCGATATCGCCAAGAGCCGCCCCGGCTTCCAGCACGGGCCGGTTTTCGGCTGGCCGGCGAAGGACCTGAAGCCCTACCGGAAGGCGAAGATGCGCAGCCACGCCGGCGGCTATTTCATCCGGCTTACCGTGCATGACCGGATCGGCGTGTTCGCGGCGGTCGCCAAGCGGATGGCCGACAACGACATCTCGCTGGAATCGATCGTCCAGCACGCCGCCGACGCGGCCGAGACCGAGAAGACGGTCATCCTCATCACTCACGAGACGACCGAAGCGGCCGTGCGGCGGGCGGTCGAAGGCATCGGCCGCGACGGCCACACCACGTCGAAGCCGCAGGTGATCCGCATCGAGCGCGCCGCATAGCCCGCTCGCGCCCTCCGCCCGAACCGTTCGTCCTACGCTCGGCGTCCGCCCCGGCGCTCGTCTTCGTGCCGATGTGCAATCGTTTGAAATTCAATCGATTCGAGCGACGCGATCCGGCGCCCGCGCACTTGCCCGCCCCAACGGCTTTTGCAAGAAGGGGCTTTCCGGCTCCGGCCGCTTCCATTCAGGACAGGCTATGCATACTCAGGGACATTCCGGCCTCGACCGCATTCTCACGCTGGAGCTCGTGCGCGTGACCGAGCGCGCGGCGGTGGCGGCGGCGCGGCTGCGCGGGCGCGGCGACGAAAAGCAGGCGGACCAGGCCGCGGTGGACGCCATGCGCTCCGAGCTCAACCGGCTGCCGATCAAGGGCACGGTGGTGATCGGCGAAGGCGAGCGCGACGAGGCGCCGATGCTCTATATCGGCGAGGAGGTAGGAGCCGGCGAGGGCTCCGAGGTCGACATCGCGCTCGACCCGCTCGAAGGCACCACGATCTGCGCCAAGAACCTGCCGAACTCGCTTGCCGTCATCGCGATCGCGGAGAAGGGGAGCCTGCTCTACGCGCCGGACGTCTACATGGACAAGATCGCCATCGGTCCGGGCTATCCCGACGGCGTGATCGACATCGATGCGCCGGCAGCCGAAAACATCGGCAACCTGGCCAGGGCCAAGGGCGTGCCGGTGCACGAGATCACCGCCTGCATCCTCGACCGGCCGCGCCATGCCCGCCTGATCGAGGCCGTGCGGGCGACGGGCGCCGCCATCCGGCTGATCGGTGACGGCGACGTGGCCGGCGTCATCCACACGACCGAGCCGGACGAGACGGGCATCGACATCTATCTGGGCACCGGCGGCGCGCCGGAGGGCGTGCTGGCGGCGGCGGCGCTGCGCTGCATCGGCGGCCAGATGCAGGGGCGCCTCCAGCTCAACACCGAGGAGAAGATCGCCCGCGCCGCCAAGATGGGCATCTCGGACCCGGAAAAGGTCTACCGGATGGACGAGATGGCGCGCGGCGACGTGCTGTTCGCGGCGACCGGCGTCACCGACGGCAACCTGCTCGCCGGCGTCAAGTTCGGCCGCGCCTCGATCGACACGCACACCATCGTCATGCGCTCGTCGTCGCGCACGATCCGCGAGATCAAGGCGCGCCACCAGGACCTCGGCAAGTTCTGAAGTCCTTGCCGGAGCGGGCGCGGCGACGACCGGCGCCGGGCCTGCCGCCTCACCACAGCGTGGCGCAGCCCACCTCGTAATCCTCCATCGCCGCCATGGAGCCCTCGGCTGTGAAGCTCTGGTCGACAGGCGCTTCGGCCGGCGCCGACAGGGTTACCAGCGCCCGGATCGGCGCGGAGGCCGTTGCGAGGCGCGCGGAAAGCTCGTCGCTCATGGGCGCCCAGAAATAGAGGCGTTTTTCCACGCCGTCGTAGAACGGGTGGGCGTCCCTGACCCATTCCCAGCCGTCGACGTGGACCGCAAGCCGCGGCGCGCGCCCCTTCAGCGGCTCCTCGTCCTCCTCGCTGCCCGGGGCGGGCGGGAACACACGCAGCTCCTCGTAGATCTCGTCGTCCCAGTCGTCATATTCGCAGGCGACGGCCAGGATCGCCCCGCCGGCCTCGACGCGAGCCTCGACGAGGTCGAAATCCTCACGATGCTGCCATTGCGCCCAGGCCGGGACGCAACAGACCGCAAGCGTGGCCACGATCGATATGGCCCACAGCTTCATCGACGCACCCTCCCATCCCGATGGCGCATGATATGTTGCCGCGCGGAAGGTGCAAGAGCACGCGTGAGACGGTCTTCCGCGCCCGTCGCACGCCGGCCGCGCCGCGGGCTGACACCGCCCGCCGCAACGCCTATCTTGGGGGCATGAACATGCAGCTTCCCGCAGCGCCGCCTGCCGACGGCCGCCATTTTCTCGACGTTCGCGCTTCGGCCACCGGCCTGGCGTGGCGGCATCGGCTGGATCCCGCACAGGAGCTCGGCGCGCTGGCGATCGCCCAGAAGCACGGCACGCCGGAACTTGTCGCGCGCGTGCTTGCCGGCCGCGGCGTGAATGCCGACACCGCGCCGCGCTTTCTTGATCCGACGATCCGCGACCTCTTGCCGGACCCCGCCTCGCTGACCGGCATGGAGGCGGCCGCCGATCGCATCGCGCGGGCGATCGTGCGGCAGGAGGGCGTGGCGATCTTCGGCGATTACGACGTCGACGGCGCCGCTTCGTCGGCGATGCTGAAGCGCTTTCTCGCGCATTACGGCATCCAGGCCGAAATCTATATCCCGGACCGCGTTTTCGAGGGCTACGGGCCGAACCCCGACGCCATGCGCGAACTGGCGGCGCGGGCTTCCCTGATCGTCACGGTGGATTGCGGCACCAACAGCGCGACGGCCATCGAGGCGGCCAATGCCGCGGGGGCCGAGGTGGTGGTGCTCGACCATCATCAGGTGGGCGGCGCGCTGCCGCCGGCGCTTGCCGTCGTCAACCCCAACCGCGAGGACGACCTGTCGGGGCAGGGGCATCTTTGCGCGGCCGGCGTCGTCTTTCTCGCGCTGGTCGAGACCGTGCGCCGCCTGCGCGGCAAGCCGGGCCTGCCGACCCCGCCCGACCTGCTCGGCTTCCTCGACCTGGTCGCTCTGGCGAGCGTTTGCGACGTGGTGCCGCTCGTCGGCGTCAACCGCGCCTTCGTGGTCAAGGGGCTGGTGGCGATGCGGCGCATGCAAAATGCCGGGCTTGCCGCGCTGGCGCGCGTCGCGCGCATCGGAGAGCCGCTGAACGCCTTTCATCTCGGCTACATCCTGGGCCCGCGCATCAATGCCGGCGGGCGGATCGGCGATGCCGCGCTCGGCGCACGGCTGCTTGCGACCGACGATCCGGCCGAGGCCGACAGGATCGCCGCAACGCTGGACCGGCTCAACCAGGAGCGGCAGGCGCTGGAGCAGGAGATGGTGGCCGAGGCGCGCGCGGAAGCCGATGCCGAGCTTGCGGCCGGCGGCGGCCCGGCCGTGCTGGTCACGGCCCGCGACGGCTGGCATCCCGGCGTGGTCGGGCTGATCGCTTCGCGGCTCAAGGAGCATGCGCGGCGGCCGGTGTTCGCCATCTCCTTCAACGCCAATGGGGTCGGCACCGGTTCCGGCCGCTCGATCGCCGGCTTCGATCTCGGGCGGCTGGTGCGCGAGGCGGTCGAGGCCGGCCTTCTGGTCAAGGGCGGCGGCCATGCGATGGCGGCCGGCATCACGGTCGCGCGCGACAGGCTCGGCGCGCTGCGCGCCTTCTTCGAGGAGCGGGCGACCGCGGCGGTGGCGCAATTGCGCGACCGCGAAAGCCTGCGCATCGACGCCGCGCTTTCGGCCGACGGCGCGGATTTCGCGCTCGTGGAAGCGCTGGAGCGGGCAGGGCCGTTCGGTGCCGGGCATCCGTCGCCCGTGCTGGCGCTGCCGCGCCATCGCATCCTCGATGCGCGGCAGGTCGGCAACGGGCATGTGCGCGTGCAGATCGGCTCGCAGACCGGCGCCCGGCTGTCCGGCATCGCCTTCCGCGCGGCCGAGGGCGATCTCGGACGTTTCCTGCTGGGGCAGCGGGGCCGGCCGGTCCATCTCGCCGGCGCGCTGGCGATCAACCACTGGAACGGAACGCAGCAGCTTCAGTTCAGGGTGACCGACGCGGCCGCCGCCGACTGAGCTCAGCCCAGAACGGCCTGGAGGCGGCTGAGCTCGGCGACGTTGGCGCGCGTGGCCTCGTAGCCGAGGCGGATCGCCTCGTCGGCGCGGTGGAATTCCGACAGGCCGATATGGCTGAGCTTGGGATGCAGGGAAAGGTCCGGCGGGTCGCCGGCCAAGCGGGCCCGCGAGATACGGTCCTGGATGATGTTGAAGGCTTCCACCATCACCCCCATGATGCCCAGGCGCACCTCGCGTTCGCTCGTTGCGGGCGGCGGCGTGGCGCTGGCGGCGGCAAGCTCCGGCAGGTCGGCGCTGTGCTTGATGACGGCGGCGCGGCCGAACAGGTCGTAATGCAGGTTCACCGCGACGACCACCTGCTGCTCGTGCGCGCGGCAGACCGAAACCGGCACCGGATTGACCAGGGCGCCGTCGACGAGCATGCGGCCATTGCAGGCGACCGGCTCGAACACGCCGGGCAGGGCGTAGGAGGCGCGCATGGCGGTGATCAGCGAGCCGCTGGAGAGCCAGATCTCGTGGCCGGTGCGAATCTCGGCGGCAACGCAGACCAGCGGCTTTTCCAGATCCGCGAAGGTGGTGCCGTTCAGATGCTGCTGCATGCGCGCGTCGAGCTTCATGCCGCCGAACAGGCCGCTGCCGCCGAGATGCAGGTCGAGCAGGCCGAACATGCGGCGCTTGGTCAGCGAGCGGGCGAAGTCCTCGAGCTCGTCGAGCTTGCCGGCAAGATAGCAGCCGCCGACCAGCGCGCCGATCGAGGTGCCTGCGATCATGTCGATCTCGATGCCGGCTTCGTCGAGCGCGCGCAGCACGCCGATATGGGCCCAGCCGCGGGCCGCCCCGCCGCCGAGGGCGAGCGCAATGCCGCGCCGCTTCGGAAGCGGTTCCGGCTCCCCCACCATCGACGCGGGTGGAAACGCGTCCGTCACCCGCATGTCCTGTCTCCCACGCAACGACGCCCATTCAAGCATTGTCGCCTCCACATCCCAAGCGCACAATAGCGCCGGACGCGTATCGAAATGATGAATCGCTTCCGGGCGTTAACGGCGCGGCCGCGCAAGCCATTCCGCCTGCGCGGGCAGGCGGTTACATGGACGTTGCTTCGACGAGCCGGATTTTGCCGTCGGCGATCTCGACTGTTCTGTAGAAACAGGAACGCCGGCCGGTGTGGCAGGTTGCATTGTCGCCTGCGACTTCCACGCGCAGCCAGATCGCGTCCTGGTCGCAATCGGCCCGCATCTCGACCACGCGCTGGAGGTTGCCGGAGGTCTCGCCCTTCTTCCACAGCGTGCCGCGCGAGCGCGACCAGTAATGGGCGATGCCCGTCTCCAGCGTCAGGGACAGCGCCTGCGCGTTCATGTGGGCGACCATCAGCGGCAGCCCGTCATGCGCGTCGGTGACGATGGCGGTGACGAGGCCGGCGGCGTCGAAGCGGGGGGTGAAGGCGGCTCCCTCCTCAAGCTCGCGCTTGTCGGAGGCGGGGGGAGCGAAGTCGTAGGCTGTCATGTCCGGCCCTCCTTGCGGGCCGGCCCTGCGGCGTCAGCCCTTGCTGGCTTCCCTGAGCATCGCCATGAAGCGCATCTGCTGTTCCGCATTGTCGCGGAAGGCGCCGGTGAAGCTCGACGTCATCGTGGTCGAGCCCTGCTTGCGGATGCCGCGCATGGCCATGCACATGTGTTCGGCCTCGACCATGACCGCCACGCCCCGCGGCTTTAGCACGTCCTGAATCACGCCGGCAATCTGCGCGGTCATGGCTTCCTGCGTCTGCAGTCGGTGGGCGAAGATGTCGACGACACGGGCGATCTTCGACAGGCCGACCACCTTGCCGTCCGGCAGGTAGCCGACATGGGCCCTGCCGATGATCGGCACCATGTGGTGCTCGCAATGCGAGTGGAACCGGATATCGCGGATCAGCACCAGCTCGTTGTAGCCGGCGACCTCCTCGAAGGTGCGGCCGAGCTCTTCCGCCGGACACTGGTCGTAGCCGGAGAACATCTCGCTATAGGCCTTGGCGACGCGGCGCGGGGTGTCGACCAGCCCCTCGCGGTCGGGATTGTCGCCGGTCCAGCGCAGCAGCGTGCGGACCGCGGCCTCGACCTCCTCCTGGCTCGGCCGGTCGGTGACGGGCTTGTCCATGTAGGCGGGGCGCTCTTCCGGCGCGGGCTTGGCGCCTGCGGCAGCCTCGGAGCGAGGCGGAAAGGTCCTGATGATGGCGTCCATAAAAAGGCGTCTCCCGTAGTCCCTTTCGCCGAAGGGACGAGTTGAACGGACTACTGCCTTATCGCGGGACCGCCGAGGACATCCTCTCCCGGAAGCGGCGAGCATTCCGTGCGCCGGCCCATGTCCTTGCCGCCGGCAGCACCTCGTCATTATATAGATCGGGTCGGGCGGAAAGGAAGGCGCGTTCGCTGCAAGTTTTGCCAGACACCCCCGCGCCGGGACGAAAAACGTGATCGACGACGTCTACAATACGAAGATCCTCGGCTTTGCCGGAAATATCGGCCGCATCGGCCGGCTCGCCGCGCCCGATGCGTCGGCGACGGCCCATTCCAAACTGTGCGGCTCGACGGTGACCGTCGACCTTGCGGTCAGGGACGGCGTGGTCACGGATTTCGCGCATGAGGTGAAGGCCTGCGCGCTCGGACAGGCGTCCTCGGCGATCATGGCCGAGCATGTGGTGGGCGCGACGGCAGCCGAGCTGCGCGCGACCCGCGCGGCGATGCTGGCGATGCTGAAGGAAAACGGGGCGCCGCCCACGGGCCGGTTCGCCGACCTGAAATATCTGGAGCCGGTGCGCGACTACAAGGCGCGGCATGCTTCGACCATGCTGACCTTCGATGCCGTCGTGGACTGCCTCGACCAGATCGAACGCCGGCAGGCCGGCGCGGCGGCCTAGGCCGTGGCCCACGATCATCCCCATCCGGGACGGACGGCCCCCGGTTCGCGCAACTGGTCCGGCCGGTGGCGCAAGACGCCCGGCCGGCTGCTCGGTACCGGCCTCGTGCGGTTCTACCAGCTCACGCTGTCGGGCTTCATCGGCAATTCGTGCCGGCATTTTCCCACCTGTTCCGAATATGCCTACGAGGCGATCGCACGGCACGGGCTGTGGGCCGGCGGCTGGATGGGCCTGTTCCGCGTCGCCCGCTGCGGGCCGGGCGGCACCCATGGCGTCGACCTCGTGCCCGAAGCGCTCGACGGCGGTCATGTCTGGTTCAAGCCCTGGCGCTACTGGCGTCTGCGGCCCGCCTCCGACGACCGCTGACGCCGACCGACGGGGCCGGCCGGGTCGCGGCGGCAGGCGCTCCCGCCTCCCGTCCCGTCTTGCCCGAACCATGGCAAGGGGTTGCCGTTCGCGTCCCGCGTTGCCAATCTAGCCGCGTTGATTCATCAGTGCAGGAGGGGCGTCACACGTGGCCCATAAATTCGAGATCTACAAGGACAAGGCGGGAGAGTACCGGGTCCGCTTCAAATACAACAGCGAGATCATGTTCTCCACCGAAGGCTACAAGGCCAAGGCGAGTGCGCAGAACGCGATCGACTCGATGAAGAAGAACGGTCCCGGCGCCCCGGTCGAGGACAATAGCGGCGACTAGCAGGCCCGAAGCTTCGGACCTTCAAGCGGGGCGCTTCGGCGTCCCGTTTTGTCTTTACCGGCCCGGTGTCCGGCATTATGTAGCCAGCGCATTACGCTGCCGGACGCATCCGGCATTCGCCACCCGCGCTCGTTTGCGGGACTGGACAGGAGCATGACATGTCACAGGTTTCCCTCACATTTCCCGATGGTTCCGTCCGCGAATATGACGCGGCGACGACCGGCGCGGACCTTGCCGAATCGATCTCGAAGTCGCTGGCCAGGAAGGCGGTCGCCTACAGCATGGACGGCGCGTTGCGCGACCTGTCCGACCCCCTGGGCAGATCCGGCAAGGTCGAGATCGTCACCCGCGAGGACCCGCGCGCGCTGGAGCTGATCCGCCACGATGCCGCCCATGTGCTGGCGGAAGCCGTACAGGAATTGTGGCCGGGAACGCAGGTCACGATCGGCCCGGTGATCGAGAACGGATTCTATTACGACTTCGCGCGCAACGAGCCGTTCACGCCGGAGGATTTCCCCGCGATCGAGAAGAAGATGCGCGAGATCATCCGCCGCAACGCGCGCTTCACCAAGGAGGTATGGGACCGCGAGACGGCGAAGGCCGTCTTCCGTGACAAGGGCGAGACCTACAAGGTCGAGCTTGTCGATGCGATTCCCGCCGATCAGGAGATCAAGATCTACAAGCAGGGCGAATGGTTCGACCTGTGCCGCGGGCCGCATATGGCGTCCACCGGCCAGATCGGCGATGCCTTCAAGCTGATGAAGGTCGCGGGCGCGTACTGGCGGGGCGATGCCAACAATCCGATGCTGACGCGCATCTATGGCACCGCCTGGGCGACGCAGGCGCAGCTCGACGCCTATCTCCACATGCTGGAGGAGGCCGAGAAGCGCGACCATCGCCGGCTCGGCCGCGAGATGGACCTGTTCCACTTCCAGGAGGAGGGGCCGGGGGTCGTCTTCTGGCACGCCAAGGGCTGGAAGATGTTCCAGAACCTGATTTCCTACATGCGCCGGCGGCTCGGCGACGACTACCAGGAGGTCAACGCCCCGCAGGTGCTCGACAAGAGCCTGTGGGAGACTTCCGGCCACTGGGGCTGGTACCAGGAGAACATGTTCGCCGTGAAGTCGGCGCATGCCTTCACCCATCCCGAAGACCCGGAGGCCGACCAGCGCATCTTCGCGCTGAAGCCGATGAATTGCCCCGGCCACGTTCAGATCTTCAAGCACGGCTTGAAGTCTTACCGCGATCTGCCGATCCGGCTTGCGGAATTCGGCAATGTGCATCGCTACGAAGCCTCGGGGGCGCTGCACGGGCTGATGCGTGTGCGCGCGTTCACACAGGACGACGCCCACATCTTCTGCACCGAGGACCAGCTTGAGGCGGAGATCCTCAAGATCAATGATCTGATGATGTCGGTCTACAAGGATTTCGGCTTCGAGGAGGTGGTGGTCAAGCTTGCCACAAGGCCGGAAAAGCGCGTCGGCACCGATGCGGCGTGGGACCATGCCGAAGACATCCTGCGGCGTGCGCTGGCCCGCATGGCGCGCGAGGACAACCGCATCAGGACCGGCATCAACGAGGGCGAGGGCACGTTCTACGGGCCGAAGTTCGAGTATACGCTGCGCGACGCGATCGGCCGCGAATGGCAGTGCGGCACCACGCAGGTCGACTTCAATCTGCCCGAGCGCTTCGGCGCATTCTACATCGGCGCGGATTCGGAGAAGAAGCAGCCGGTGATGGTGCATCGCGCCATATGCGGCTCGCTGGAGCGCTTCCTCGGCATCCTGATCGAGAGCCATGCCGGCCAGATGCCGCTGTGGTTCGCACCGGTGCAGGCCGTGGTCGCCACCATCACGTCGGATGCGGACGGCTATGCCGCGAAGGTCGCGGCGCGGCTGAAGGCGGCGGGCCTGCTGGTCGAAACCGATCTGCGCAACGAGAAGATCAACTACAAGGTGCGAGAGCACAGCCTGGCGAAGGTGCCGGTCATCCTCGTGTGCGGCCGCCGCGAGGCGGAGGAGGGGACGGTGAACATGCGCCGGCTCGGCTCGCCCAGCCAGACACCGATGACGCTCGAAGAGGCGGTCGCGGTGCTGTCGGAAGAAGCGACCCCGCCGGACCTGCGCCGGGCGGACGCCGCCTGACCTCTGGAAGGCCGGCGTCGTCCGGCCTTTTTCCTCAGTCGAGCGGGTCGGCGTCCTTGCCGATTTCCGAGCTTTCCTGCGCGAAGACCTCGACGTCCTGGTTGCGGCCGGCGACGACGGTGAATGCCTTCTGGTAGATATGGTCGCGGTTCTTGGCGATTGCCGTGTAGTTGCCCTCCGCCAGGACCATCGAGGAGAACGCGCCGACGCTTTCGCGCACGATGTCGCCGGAATCGTTGAGAACCGACCACGAGGTGTCGGCGATCGCCTCGCCGCCTTCTTCCCGCACCAGCTTCATGGTGAGCTGGGCGGCACGATGCTCCACCGTCGCCTCGGTCAGCTTTCCCGCCTCGACGCGGATGTCGGCGCGGATGACCGCGTTCACCGCGCCGTAGGTCGAGACCACGTGGTAGGTTCCGGCGTTGAGGCGGACCACCGCATTTGGCCTGACGTCCGGGATGATCAGCGGCCGTTCGCCGTGCGAATCGACCTGCGCCTCGTAGATGGAGAATTTCAGCTTGTTGGGGGAGATGCGCACGCCGCCCGACAGGACGGCATCCAGCTTGAGGCCGCCGGCGTCCAGAACCATGTCCTCCTGCATCGGGTCCCGCCCGACGGTGATCCGCTTGGTGGCGCCGGCGCGGCCGAAGGCCGCATGGATGAGATAGGTTCCCGGCTCGAGCCGGAAGACGCTGGTGCCGCCTTGCGCGGAGGCGATCAGCGGCAGCTTGCCGTCGCCCTGTGGCTTGTCGGCGAAGATGCGCCAGATGAGCCCGCGCGCGATCTCCTCCGAGGCGTCCGTCAGCCTGGCCGACAGGGTGATCTCGCCGGCCGGAATGGCCATCTGCTCGCGCTGCTCGGGCGCCGCGTAGCCGATCGGCGGCAACTTGAGCTCGAACTGTCCGGTCTCGCCGACGCCCGGCGCGCTGAGCGGCGCGCTGCCGCCGTCGCCGCCCGGAACATCCTCCAGCGGCTGCCCGCCGAGGGATACGCCGCCGCCTTCCGGGGCGAACTGCGCGCCGACGCCGGGTAGGCTCCCGCCCATGCCTCCCGCAATGCCGGGGCCGGACATCTGCGCCCGCGCCGGCACGGGGGCAGCGGCGAGCAGGGCGGCGACAGCGAAAAGCAGGGTTGGACGGAGGGAGCCGACAATCATCCCTTGCGTTGAAACCCAAGGCGGTGGCAATTTCAAGGCCCCTATACGGCCCGCGAGAGATGCCGGCCGCCGCGCAATCCCGTTCTTGTCGGAGAACCGCATTGGCATCGCCTGTCATAGATCATCTGCTTGCGCGCAGGTCGCGCCCCATCTCGGAGCTCGGCGAGCCGGCGCCCGGCGATGCGGACATCGCGACGATGATCGCGGCCGCCTCGCGGGTCCCCGATCACGGGCGTCTCGCGCCGTGGCGCTTCATTCTCTATCGCGATGCGGCGCGGCATCGGATCGGGACCATGCTGGCCGAGCTGGCGCAGCGGCGCGAGGGCGAATTGCCGCCAGCGCGCATCGAGCAGGAGAAGGCCCGTTTTGCCCGCGCGCCGCTGGTGATCGGCGTCATCCACAGCCCGAAGGAGAGCGCCAAGATCCCGCAATGGGAGATGTTGCTGTCCGGCGGCGCGGCGGCGATGAACCTCGTTCATGCGGCAAATGCGCTCGGATACGGGACCAACTGGATCACCAACTGGTATTCGGACGACGAGGAGGGTCGCCGGCTGCTGGGCCTTTCGCCGCAGGAGCGGGTCGTCGGCTTCGTTCATATCGGCACGCCGCAGAGCGAGGCGACGGAGCGGCCGCGTCCCGATCCCGCCAGCCTGGTCAGCGACTATTCCGGCCCCTGGGAAGCCTGATGTTCTACGAACCCCGCAACGGGCACGGGCTGCCGCACGACCCGGCAAAGGCGATTGTGGCGCCGCGGCCGATCGGCTGGATCTCGACGCTGGCCAGCGATGGCACGGCCAATCTCGCACCCTATTCGTTCTTCAACATGGTGTCGGGCAAGCCGGTCAGCGTGATGTTCTCGTCCGACCGGATCAAGGACAGCGCGCGCAACGCCGTCGAGACCGGCGAGTTCGTGGCCAACCTCGCGAGCCGCGATCTGGCGCGGCAGATGAACGCCTCCTCGGTCGACGCGCCACCAGACGTCAGCGAGTTCGGCTATGCCGGGCTTGAAACGGCGCCATGCCGGCTCGTGAGGCCGCCGCGCGTGGCGGCCGCACCGGCCGCGCTCGAATGCAGGGTCAGCATGGCCTTCCATCCGAGGGACGCCGCCGGCAACGAGATGGAGAGTTTCATCGTCATGGGAGAGGTCGTGGGCGTCCACATCGACGACCGCTATATCCGCGACGGCCGCTTCGACGCCGCGCTGGCGGGCAACCTTGCCCGGCTCGGCTATTTCGACTTCCTCTCGACGGACGAATTGTTCGAGATGCGCCGGCCGAAATGGGGCGGTTGAAGTCGCGGGCAGGGCGAGCAACCGGCGGTGAGCCGCACCGATGTTGCCCGGTCGGCGACGTCACCTGCGGCCTTGTTCCGGGGTCTGCAGCCTCGACGAACTGGCAGATGCCCGGGGCAAGCCCGAGCATGACGGGCTGCTGCCACGGTCTTGCGACGGCTGGACAAAGAGCCGTTATTTCCTGTCTGCGCGCGCCAGCAGCCGCTCTGCGAGCCGCAGGTGAGGGCGGTCGTACATCTTGCCGCCGATCGCGACGACGCCGGCATCGCCCGCCGCGCTGAACGCCTCCACCACCGCGTTCGCCTGCTCGATCGCCTCTGGCGACGGCGTGAAGATCTCGTTGATGACCGCCACCTGGGCCGGATGGATCGCCATCTTGGCCGTGAAGCCGTCGCGCTCAGCCTCGATGCATTCGCGGCGGAAGCCGGCGTCGTCGCGAAAGGCGGGGAACACCGTGTCGACGGCCGCGACGCCTGCGGCCGAAGCCGCGAGCAGCGTCATGGTGCGGGCATGGCGGAACAGGTCGGTGTAGCGGCCGGCCTCGTCGCGCGCGGTGCGGGCGCCGACCGCCGCCGAAAGGTCCTCCGCGCCCCAGGTCAGGCCGGAAAGCCGCGGCTGCGGGCGGCCGTGCGAGGGCGCGGCAAGAAGGCCGGCCGCCGTTTCGGTGATGAGGGGCAGGATGCGGGTCTTCCCGTCCGCGATGCCGTTTTCGGCTTCGTGAACGCGCAGCCGCGCCGAAAGCAGCGCCACCTCGTCGGCGTGGTTCGCCTTCGGCAGCATGATGCCGGTCGGCCCGGCCGGCATCACGGCGGCAAGGTCGTCGTCCGTCAGTCCGGTCGAGACGTCGTTGACGCGCACGTACAGCAGCGGCCCCCCGGCATTGGCGCATGCGCGCAGGAAGGCCGCCGTCACCTCGCGGGCGCGGGCCTTGGCGGCGGGCGCGACCGAATCCTCCAGATCGAGGATCAGAACGTCGGCGCCGCACTCGACGGCCTTTTCCTGCTTGCGCTCGGAATCGCCGGGGACGAACAGCATCGAGCGCATGGTCAGGCCGGCCGCTTTCGCATCATCGCCTGGCGCAGCGTGCGCGCGACCAGCTTGCCGTGCTGGTTGTAGGCGCGATGCTCGAACTCGACGATGCCGCGGTCCGGCTTCGATTTCGACGCCCGGACCGACTTCACCTCGGTCTCCACGCGCACCGTGTCGCCGTGGAAGAGCGGATGGGGAAACACCGTTTCGGTCATGCCGAGATTGGCGATCGTCGTGCCCAGCGTCGTCTCCTGGACCGAGATGCCGATCATCAGGCCGAGCGTGAAGAGCGAGTTGACCAGCGGCTTGCCCCATTCGGTCTTCGCGGCAAAATCGAAGTCGATGTGCAGCGGCTGCGAATTGAGCGTCATGTTCGAAAACAGCATGTTGTCCGCCTCGGTGATCGAGCGCTTCAATTCGTGTCGGAACACCTGCCCTTCGTGGAACTCCTCCAGATAGAGACCCGCCATGCTTCCCTCCTGTTTCGCGATCTCTCCCGCGTCTGACAGGTTGGCGGCGCGAGCGCAAGCAGCCACCAGCTCCGGCGGCAGGTTGCCGGGCGGTGAACAAACATGGTGAACCGAACGTAAACCATTTGCCCCTAGCTTCGCTCGGGCCGGGCAACGGAGTGCGAGTGGGTCGATGATTGTTTCCCAGTTTCTCAGGTGGGTGGACACGGCGCGGGTTTCGGAGCGCGCGGCTGCGGCGTCCGCGCTGGCGCGCGCCTATCTGAGCGACGAGATCTGCTTCGAGGACCGTTGCGCGGCAGAGGCCGCGCTGACGCTTTTGCTCGACGACCCGTCCTGGAAGGTGCGCTTCGCGCTGGCGGAGGCGCTGTCGCTCAGCCGGCATGCGCCGGCACAGGTCATCTCGGCCCTTGCCGCCGACCAGCCGGACGTGGCGACCATCGTTCTCGCCCGCTCGCCGGTTTTGACCGACACCGACCTGATCGACCGTGTCGCCTCGGGCGACGAGAGGGTGCAGGCGACGATCGCGATGCGCGCATCCGTGTCGATGGCCGTCGCCGCGGCGCTCGCCGAAGTCGGCACCGCCGATGCCTGCCGGCAGCTCCTGCTCAACGAGGGCGCGCAGATCGCCGGGCTCAGCTATCGCCGGATGGCAGAGCGGCACGGCGACGTCGGCGCGGTGCGCGAGGCGATGCTGGCTGCGCCCGACCTTCCGGCCGATTGCCGGCACATGATCCTGATGAAGGTGGGGGAGGCGCTCAAGGGCGCGCCCATCGTGGTGGCGCTGATGGGGCAGGCGCGGGCGGGACGGGTCACCCGCGATGCCTGCGTCAAGGCATCCGTCACGCTGGTGGAGCGGACGGGCGCGGACGAGCTCGAGGCGCTGGTCGAGCATCTGCGCATCCGCGGCGAGCTGACGCCCGGCTTCATCGTGCGGGCGGTGGCCCTGGGCAAGATCGATTTCTTCGGCGCGGTGCTGGTTTCGCTGACCGGGCAAAGCGGCGAGCGGGTCCGTTCGCTGCTGGCGTCCGGCCGCGATGCCGCCGTCTCGGCGCTGCTGCGCGCGGCGCGGCTGCCGCACACGCTGGATGCGGCCCTGCTCACCGCGCTCGCCGTGTGGCGCGAGGTGGCCAACGGCAAGCGCGTCGCGGGGGCGCAGGAAGTGACATGGCTGATGCTCAAGGCGATCGGCGCGACGCCGGGGCAGGCCGGGCCGGCGGATTCGGCGCGTGAGCTTGCGGCGCTGTTGAAGGCGATCCATCTCGACGAACTGCGTGCCAATGCGCGCGGCCACGCGCTGGCGATCGCGGCGGCCTGAAAAGCCTTCCGGAAATCCCGTGAGGCGGGGCCGCAAACGACGTCCGGCCGCGCTCCGGCGTTCGCAGACATATACGCTGCGCCCCGACGCTCGCCGGCCACCGCTTTCGCTCCGGTCCGACGGCTTTCCGGTGCGGTTCAGATATCCAGCTTTTCCTCGTCGGCGAACTCTGCATTTTCCTGGATGAAGCGGAAGCGCGCCTCCGGCTTGCTTCCCATCAGGGCGTCGACGGTCGAGCGCGTGGCCTCCGTCCCCTCGGCGATCTCGACCCGCAACAGCGTGCGCTTCCTCCGGTCCATCGTGGTTTCCTTGAGCTGCGAAGCCATCATCTCGCCGAGCCCCTTGAACCGGCCGATCTCGATCTTGCCGCGGCCGGTGAACTCGGTTTTCAGGAGCTCGTCCTTGTGGGCGTCGTCGCGCGCATACATCACCTTGCCGCCCTGGCTGATGCGGTAGAGCGGCGGCACGGCCATGTAGAGATGGCCGTTCTCGATCAGTCGCGGCATCTCCTGGTAGAAGAAGGTGATCAGCAGCGAGGCGATATGGGCCCCGTCGACATCGGCGTCGGTCATGATGATGACCCGGTCGTAGCGCAGGTCCTCCTCGCGATATTTCGAGCGCGTGCCGCAGCCGAGCGCCTGGATCAGGTCGGCGATCGTCTGGTTGGCGGCCAGCTTGTCGTTGCCGGCCGAGGCGACGTTGAGGATCTTGCCGCGCAGCGGCAGCACCGCCTGCATGGCGCGGTCGCGCGCCTGCTTGGCCGAGCCGCCGGCCGAATCGCCCTCGACGATGAAGATTTCGGCGCCGGCCGCCGCGTTCTGCGTGCAGTCGGCGAGCTTGCCGGGCAGGCGCAGCTTGCGCACCGCGCTCTTGCGCGAGACTTCCTTCTCCTGCCGGCGCCGCACGCGCTCCTCGGCGCGCGCGATCACCCAGTCGAGCAGCTTGGTCGCTTCCTGCGGGTTGCTGGCCAGCCAGTGGTCGAACGGGTCGCGGATGGCGTTCTCGACGATGCGCTGCGCCTCGACGGTCGCCAGACGGTCCTTGGTCTGGCCGACGAATTCCGGCTCGCGGATGAAGACGGAGAGCATGCCGGCGGCCGAGATCATCACGTCGTCGGTGGTGACGATCGCCGCGCGCCTGTTGCCCGTCAGGTCGGCATAGGCGCGCAGGCCGCGCGCCAGCGCGTTGCGCAGCCCCGCCTCGTGGGTGCCGCCCTCGGGCGTGGGGATGGTGTTGCAGTAGGAATGGAGGAAGCCGTCGCCGCCATGCCAGGTGACGGCCCATTCGACCGAGCCGTGGCCGCTCCGCTTTTCGGTCTTGCCGGCAAACGGGTCGCGGGTGACCTGGAACTCGCCTTCCACCGAGGTGGCCAGGTAGTCCTTCAGGCCGCCCGGGAAGTGGAAGACGGCGGCCTGCGGGGTCTCGTCCTTGTCCTTCAGAAGCTCCGGCGCGCAGGTCCAGCGGATCTCGACGCCGCCGAACAGATAGGCCTTGGAACGGGCCATGCGGAACAGGCGCGCCGGCTCGAACCGCGCGCCCTTGCCGAAGATCTGCGGGTCGGGATGGAAACGCGTCCGCGTGCCGCGCCGGTTGTGAACGTCGCCGAGGTTTTCGAGCGGGCCCTGCGGAAGCCCGCGCGAGAAGCGCTGGCGATAGAGCTTGCGGCCGATGGCGACCTCGACCTCGAGGTCGTCCGAGAGCGCGTTGACGACCGAGACGCCGACGCCGTGCAGGCCGCCGGAGGTCTCGTAGACCTTGGAATTGAACTTCCCGCCGGCGTGCAAGGTGGTCATGATGACCTCGAGCGCCGATTTCTTCGGGAATTTCGGATGCGGATCGATCGGAATGCCGCGACCGTTGTCGGTCACGACGAGATACCCGTCGGCGGCGAGCTCGACCTCGATGAAGGTGGCATGGCCGGCGACCGCCTCGTCCATCGAGTTGTCGATCACCTCGGCGAACAGATGGTGCATCGCCTTGTCGTCGGTGCCGCCGATATACATGCCCGGCCGCCGCCGCACCGGCTCCAGACCCTCCAGCACTTCGATGTCGGCCGCGCTGTAGCCGCCCGCGTCCCGCGTGGGGGGGGCAGGGCGCGCCTGCACCGCTTCGACGATGGGATCGGCCGGACGCGGGCGCTCGGGCGCGTTGCCGGCGGCGCGGGAAAAGAGATCGTTGCTGTCGTCCATGAAAGCTCGTCGGGGTGAAGGCGAATCAGGTGGCGATACTGCCATGTCGGCGCGGCCGGTGCGAGTTCGGCATTCGTTCCGCCGCTGCCGGCGCCGGGGGCGGCAAGACCGCGATCGATGCCGACCGGCGCCGCGGGACCGCATCAACAAGTTGGAACATCAACGATATGAGATATTTGAGACATCCGTGCGCAACTGCTGGTGATGGCGATTGACGCCATCAGACTGATGGCGTAGTTTGCCATCAAAATGAAGGCCAGCCTGGTTATCCGCGAGCGCGTCGTGTTCGGCGACGGCGAATTGGTTGAGATGGTCGTATGGAGAGTGCCAGGACCGGTGCCCCCGGCAACGCATTTGTTCAAGTATCGCCTTGTCTACATTGTGGGGCGTCGCCGTATCCTCGGTTACGACAACGAGCGCGGTAAGGGTGATCACAGGCATGCTGCGGGGACCGAGGAGCCCTTCATGTTCACGACGATCGACGAGTTGCTCCAGCGGTTCGTTGCCGAAGTTGAGGCAATAAGGAGTGAACGATGAAGAAGTTTTTCGTTGGCGGGAGCCTTCGGGAGGCGGCGAACCGGGTAGCTGACGCTTGGCACGAGGTCAAAGATGGCGTCGTGCGGGATCCGGTGGATAGTGTTACCTTCGTTTCGTGGTCGGCTCTGGCTTCCGTGATGACGGATAGACGATACGAGTTGTTGCGCCATCTTCACAATCGTCCGGCGCCCAGCATTCGCGCCCTGGCGCGCGACCTCGCACGTGATTTCAAGCGCGTGCACGCAGACGTCACCGCGCTCGAAGCCATCGGCTTGATCGAGCGCGACAAGGGGATGTTGCGGGCAGACTATAGCGAGATCCGTGCCGCGATCCGCATCGCGGCCTGACCTTTCAGCTCGCCATCGCCTCGATGGGGGGACAGGCGCAGACGAGGTTGCGGTCGCCGGCGACGTTGTCGATGCGCGAGACCGGCGGCCAGTATTTGGCCGCACCGGCCGGCTCGCCCCCGGGGCAGGCCGCGACCAGCCGCGAATAGGGATGATCCCAGTCCTCGGCCAGCGCCTCGGCTGCCGTGTGCGGCGCGTTGACGAGCGGGTTGTCATCCTTCGGCCAGGTGCCAGACGCGACGTTCGCCGCCTCGCCCGCAATCGCGATCATGGCCGCGCAGAAGCGGTCGAGCTCGGCCTTAGGCTCGCTCTCGGTCGGCTCCACCATCAGCGTGCCGGCCACCGGCCAGGACATCGTGGGCGCGTGGAAGCCATAGTCGATCAGCCGCTTGGCGATGTCCTCGACGGTGATGCCGGCGCTCTCCTTGAGCACGCGGGTGTCGAGGATGCATTCGTGCGCGACGCGGTCCCCGCGCCCCTTGTAGAGAACCGGGTAGTGCGCCTTCAGCCGCTCGGCGACGTAGTTGGCCGAGAGGATCGCCATCTCGGTCGCCTGCTTCAGCCCGGGCGCGCCCATCATGCGGATATACATCCATGTGATCGGCAGGATGGAAGCCGAGCCGTAGGGGGCGGCGGCCACGGCGTGCCTGCCTGCCGACGCCTCATGCCCGGGAAGGAAGGGCTGCAGATGCGCCTTGACGCCGATCGGGCCGACGCCCGGCCCGCCGCCGCCATGCGGGATGCAGAAGGTCTTGTGCAGGTTCATGTGGCAGACGTCGGCGCCGATGTCGCCCGGCCGGGCGAGCCCGACCAGCGCGTTCAGGTTGGCGCCGTCGAAATAGACCTGCCCGCCATGTGCGTGGATCAGCGCGCAGATGTCCCTGACGCCCTCTTCGAAGACGCCGTGGGTCGACGGATAGGTGATCATCAGGGCGGCGAGCCGGTCGGCATGTTGCGCGGCCTTCGCCTTCAGGTCGTCGAGGTCGATGTCGCCGGCCTCGGTGCATCTGACGACGACCACCGCCATGCCGGCCATCGCCGCGCTGGCGGGGTTGGTGCCGTGCGCGGAGGACGGGATCAGGCAGACGTCGCGGGCGGTGTCGCCGCGCGCGCGATGGTAGCGGCGGATCGCCAGCAGGCCGGCATATTCGCCCTGGCTGCCGGCATTGGGTTGCAGCGAGACGGCGTCGAAGCCGGTGATCTCGGACAGCCAGGCTTCGAGCTGGCCGGTCATGGTCCGATAGCCGGCCGCGTGCGCTGCCGGCGCGAAGGGGTGCAGGCTTGCCACCGACGGCCAGCTCACGGGCTGCATCTCGGCTGCGGCGTTGAGCTTCATCGTGCATGAGCCGAGCGGGATCATGGCGCGGTCGAGCGCGAGATCCTTGTCGGAGAGCCGGCGCAACAGCCGCATCATCTCGGTCTCGGAGCGGTTCTCGTGGAAGACCGGCTGGGTGAGGAAGCCCTCGCCGCGCGGCTTGCCGGGCAGGGCGGTCTGCGCCCCGGCCGGCGCGCTGGCGCCGAACAGGGCGGCGAGGGCTTCGAGGTCGGCCTCGGTCGAGGTTTCGTCGAAGCAGATGCCGATCCGGTCGGTGTCGAGCACGCGCAGCAGCCGTCCTTCCGCCTCCGCCTTCGCGGCAAGCTCGGCGGCCCGGCCGGGGACCGTCGCGGTCACCGTGTCGAAGATCGCCTCGCCCGCGGTCGCGAACCCGGCGGCCTTCAGGCCCGCGGCCAGACGCGTCGCGAGATCGTGGATGCGGCGGGCGATCGCCTGCAGCCCCTCCGGGCCGTGCCAGATCGCATAGGCGGCCGCCATGTTGGCGAGCAGGGCCTGCGCGGTGCAGATGTTGGAGGTCGCCTTGTCGCGGCGGATATGCTGCTCGCGCGTCTGCAAGGCCAGCCGGTAGCCGGGGCGGCCGTGGGCGTCGACCGACTGGCCGACGAGTCGGCCCGGCATCAGCCGCGTCAGCCGGTCGGAGACCGCGCAATAGGCGGCATGCGGGCCGCCGAAGCCCATCGGCACGCCGTAGCGCTGCATGGAGCCGACGACGATCTCGGCCCCGAGCGCGGCCGGCGGCTCCATCAGCGCCAGCGCCAGCGGATCCGCGACGAAGATGACGATGGCGTCCTGCGATTTGGCCCTGGCGATGGCGGCGGAATGATCGCCATAGACCCCGAACGTGTCGGGCCAGGGCACGATGAGCGCGGCCGTCCCGTCGTCGGCATCGCCGTGCTCGACCGCGATGCCGATGGGCTCGGCGCGCGTCCTCACCACGTCCATGACCTGCGGGTGCAGCGTGCCGGCCAGCGCGATGCGGTCGCGCTTGTCCTTGTGGAAGCGGTGCGCGATGCCGATCGCCTCCGCCACGGCGGTGGCTTCGTCGAGCAGCGAGGCAGAGGCGACGGGCAGGCCGGTCAGCTCAGCGACGAGCGTCTGGAAGTTGAACAGCATCTCCAGCCGCCCCTGGCTGATTTCGGCCTGATAGGGGGTGTAGGCCGTGTACCAGGCGGGGTTCTCGAACAGGTTGCGCTGGATCACCGGCGGGACATGGACGCCGTGATAGCCGGCGCCGATGAAGCTCTTCAGTACCGTGTTGCGCGCCATGATGGCGGACAGCTCGGCCAGCGCCTCGGCCTCGCTCGCGGGGGCGGGGAGGGCGAGCGGGCGGTCGAGCCGGATCGAGTTCGGAACGGCCTGCGCGATCAGCGTATCGAGCGAGGGGAGCCCGAGCGCGGCCAGCATGGCGCGCGTATCGCGTGTGCCCGGGCCGATGTGGCGACTGGAAAATGGGGCAGTCATGGGTATCTCCTGAAGCATGTCGCCCGAAAGCGGGAACCGGTTCCGGGACAAAGACATGCGCAAAAACGAGGACCTGAAGCGCGCCGCATGGTTCCGGCCGGCGCGCCGCGCTCTATCCGATCAGCGCTTTGTAGGCGGCTTCGTCCATCAGGCCGTCGAGCTGGCTTTCGTCCGCCAGCTTCATCTTCCACAGCCAGCCTTCGCCGGTGGCGGCTGAGTTGACCAGCGACGGATCGGCCGACAGCGCGTCGTTGGCGGCCGTCACCTCGCCGTCGACCGGCGCATAGACGTCCGATGCGGCCTTGACGGATTCGACCACCACGACCGTGTCGCCCTTGCTGACGGCGCGGCCGGCATCCGGTAATTCGACGAAGACGAGGTCGCCGAGCTGTTCCTGCGCGTAGTCGGTGATGCCGATGGTGGCCTCGCTGCCCTCGACGCGCAGCCATTCGTGGTCTTCGGTGAAATAGGTGCGTGCCATCTGTGCCTTATCCTTTGCGGGTGCGGTGCGGCATGAAGGGAAGCGGGTGGACGCGCAGACAGACGCGGCTTCCGCGGACATCTGCGAAAAGCTCGGTGCCGGGCGCGGACAGGCTGGCGCTCACATAGCCCATCGCCACCGGAGCTCCGGCGGACGGGCCGAAGCCGCCCGACGTGACGCGGCCGGCGGGCCGGCCGGTGCCGTCGAAGAGCCCGGTTCCCGCGCGCACCGGCTGGCGCCCCTCGGGCTTGAGGCCGACGCGCTTTTCGGGCGCGCCGCGCGCGAGGATGTCCGCAAGCGCTGCGGCGCCGATGAAGCGGGCCGCTTCGCGGACGGGTTTCGGGATCGCCCACATCAGGGCCGCCGCGGCGGGATCGGTGCGGGCGGTGATGTCCTGGCCGTGCAGGCACAGGCCGGCTTCGAGCCGCAGGCTGTCGCGCGCCGCAAGCCCGATCCACATGACCCGCGCATCGGCGAGCAGGGTTTCGGCGAAGGCATGGGCCTCGGTGGCTGGCAGGGCGACCTCGAAGCCATCCTCGCCGGTGTAGCCGGAGCGGCTTGCGAACCAGCCCTCGCGCGGCTCGATCCCGTGCATGAAGGCAAGGGAGGAGAGATCGAGGCCCGCATTCTTCAGAACGTCCTCGGCCTCCGGTCCCTGGAGGGCGAGGAAGACGCGATCAAGCGGCGTCACGGCGCAGTCGAAACCGGCGGCGACGGCCTTGAGATGCGCCTCGTCGGCTGCGGAATTGCCCGCATTCGCCACGACGAGGAAGCGCTGCGGCCCCGCGCGCGTGACGATCAGGTCGTCGAGGATGCCGGCTTCCTCGTTCAGGAAGAAGGTGTATTTCGACTGCGACGGCTGAAGCGCAGCCGCATCGAGAGGGCACGCGCGCGACAGCGCATCCGCCGCTTCGGCCCCTTCCACGGCGAAAAGCTTCATATGCGAGATGTCGAACAGCCCCGCGCTTTCGCGCGTGTGGAGGTGCTCCTTCATCACGCCTGCGGGATAGATGATCGGCATCGACCAGCCCGCGAACGCGCCGAAACGCGCGCCGGCGGCCCGGTGCAGTTCCTCAAGCGGCAAATGTTTCAAATCGCCCGTATCGCCCATGCTTCCTCCAGAGTCAGACGCGCTGCACCGCATCAAGCGGCTCGTTCGCGCCCCTCTGTCGGAAGCCTGAGAGACTCGGCACCCCCGGTCACGTGTCGGGGAGCCTTACACCTTCGGCGCGGGGTCGCCCCCGACTTTCCAGAGTCGTCGTTTCCAGTCTACGGTTCTTTTGCCTGAGAGATTTCGGGCGATTTCCCCTTCGGCGCCAGCCTTCGCTGGTCTCTCCCGCAAACCGGCAGGGCCGCAAGGCCCTCGACGAATCCGAAGCTAGCCGAAGGGAAGGGCGTTGTCACCTGCCCGCGATCACGCCGCGGTGTCGGCGCGCTCGCGCGCGGCCAGGCGGCGCATGTCGCTCTCGATGCGGGCGGCGAGAAGCTGGCTTTCGTGCTGCATGCGTTTCAGCCGGTCGAGCTGCAGCGCCATGCTCTCGAGAAGCCTGGTACCGTCGTCCTCGGTCGGGCCCGTGCCGACCCCGTGAAGCAGCCAGGACAGGCTGACATTGAGCAGGCCGGCAATCATCTGCATCTTGTTGGCGCGGGGCTGGGAGCGATCGTTTTCCCATGCCTGCACGGTCGTCTTGCGCACGCCGAGCCGGGCGGCGACGTCGGCGATGCTCAGCCCCGCCGCGTCGCGGGCGCGCAGCATGCGCCCGCCCATCGTGTCGGCGTCGGGCGGGACGGTATAGATGTTCGCGGTGTCGGGCACCCTTGCGACCCTCCTTTTCGTTTCTTGCGATCCTCGCCCCCGGATTGCGGGCGAGCCTGCAAGGATGACGGAAGGGGGCCGGCGATGCAACCTTCGGGCGGCGGCAATCCACGCCCGAAGCGTATGCGGGTTGCACGCCGGCCGGGCGCCGCCGGCCGATTCTCCAGCCGCTTTAACGCCTTACGGGCGGCCGGCCTCGCCGTTCCGGCCTGCCTGAGAAGCCGCGGCCTCCCGTTGCGCGCGCCGCACGGTCTGGTCGAGCGCGGAGAGAAAGGCGGAGCGGTCACGCGGCGAGAAGGCGGCGTTGTAGCCCCTGATCTCGCCGGTCTCGCGCAGGTGCTGCCTGAGGTCGCGCATGGCGACGGCCATGCCGATGGTCTCCGGCGTGAACGGCCGCCCGGTGGGGCCGAGCACATGCGCGCCCAGCGCGACCGTGCGGGCCGCGAGCGGGATATCGGCCGTCACCACGATGTCGTTGGCCCCGGCATTCTTCACGATCCAGTCGTCGGCCGCGTCCGCGCCCTGCGGCACCACGACATGCCGCACCATCGGGTCGCGCGAGGGGCGCAGACCGCCGTTGGAAACGAAGGTGACGGCGAGGCCGTGGCGGGCCGCGACCCGGGTCACCTCCTCCTTCACGGGGCAGGCATCGGCATCGACGTAGATCGCGGGCATGGCGTCAGGAGAACTCGCGTTTCCACCGCAGGCGCGGGACCTTGCCGGGCATGGCATCGTCCCGCCACCAGAATGCGCCGAGCCGCGGATCGTGCCAGACCGGTTCTCCCCGGTGCCGAAGCCTGTCGATCAGCGTTCGCGCCGCCCGCTCCTCGATCCCGAGCATGTCGGCAAGCCTTTGCGCCGGGATGGGGCCTTGCCGCTTGATCGCGTCCAGGGCTTCGGCGAGGCGGGGCATCAGTAGACGACCACCGACCGGATCGATTCGCCGGCATGCATCAGGTCGAAGCCCTTGTTGATCTCGTCGAGCGAGAGCGTGTGGGTGATCATCGGGTCGATCTCGATCTTGCCGTCCATGTACCAGTCGACGATCTTCGGCACGTCGGTGCGGCCGCGCGCGCCGCCGAACGCCGTGCCCTTCCAGACGCGGCCGGTGACGAGCTGGAAGGGGCGCGTCGAGATCTCCTGGCCGGCGCCGGCGACGCCGATGACGATCGATTCGCCCCAGCCGCGATGGGCGGCTTCCAGCGCCTGCCGCATCACCTTGACGTTGCCGGTGCAGTCGAACGTGTAGTCGGCGCCGCCGATCGTGTCGGCGCCGCGCTTCGTCATGTCGACGAGATAGGGGACGATGTCGCCTTCGACCTCCTTCGGATTGACGAAGTGAGTCATTCCAAAGCGTTCGCCCCATTCCTTCTTGTCGTTGTTCAGGTCGACGCCGATGATCATGTCGGCCCCGGCAAGCCGCAGGCCCTGGATGACGTTGAGGCCGATGCCGCCCAGCCCGAAGACGATCGCGGTGGCGCCCGGCGTCACCTTCGCCGTGTTCAGCACGGCACCGACGCCGGTCGTCACCCCGCAGCCGATGTAGCAGATCTTGTCGAACGGGGCGTCGGGATGGACCTTCGCCACCGCGATCTCGGGCAGCACGGTGAAGTTCGAGAAGGTCGAGCAGCCCATGTAATGAAAGAGCCTGTCCTTGCCGATGGAGAAGCGGCTGGTGCCGTCCGGCATCAGGCCCTGGCCCTGGGTGGCGCGGATGGCGGTGCACAGGTTCGTCTTGCGCGACAGACAGGACGGGCAGGCGCGGCATTCGGGCGTGTAGAGCGGGATGACATGATCGCCTTTGGCGAGGCTGGTCACCCCCGGACCGACGTCGACGACGACGCCCGCGCCCTCGTGGCCGAGGATGGCCGGAAAGATGCCCTCCGGGTCCGCGCCGGACAGGGTGAATTCGTCGGTGTGGCAGATGCCGGTCGCCTTCACCTCGATCAGCACCTCTCCGGCCTTCGGACCTTCGAGGTCGACTTCCATGATCTCCAGCGGCTTGCCTGCGGCAACGGCGACTGCGGCGCGTGTCTTCATGTCTGCGTGGTCTCCTGGTTTCTGGTCAATTCCATTGTCCGAACGCCAAGTCGTGCTCCGATTTCGTTGAGCTTGCGGTCAGCCGATGCGACTGGCAAGCCACGCTGGCTCGCCAGCGCGAGATAGAAGCAGTCGTAGATGGAGTGGCCGGTCCGCATCGAGATGTCCAAGGCATGGACGTTCAACTCCATGGCGGGCACGAATTCCAACGTCGAGGTGATGAGCCGGTAGCCGTCGATTGCCTGAGCCGGCGACAGGATGTTTGTACGGACATAATAGCCCAGGGCGTTGCCCGCTTCCGCCACGAGAAGATCGGGCGCAACCAGCGTATATGCCGTGTTGATGAATGCCATGGCCTCGGTGGAATAGGGCCGGTCGATGACCCATGCGACCGCCACGTTCGCATCGATGACAACGGCGTCGGGGTCAGGATCGATGGTCGCCATCGCGGTCCTGGCGGATGAGGTCGACGGGGTCGATGATGGGCTTGCCTCGCGTGGACCGGCGAAGTGTTTCCATCCGTTCGGCTATCGCGGTACGCGAGCCTTCCATGCGGTCCGAAATGATTTCGAGCGCAAGCGCCTCGGGCGTTTTGCCTTCGCGGTCCGCCTCGGCGACCAGAAGCCTCGCCAAGGCGGGGTCCATGCCCCGGATCGTCAGGTCACCCATGGGGTCTGCTCCTTGTGACTGGAGGCATACCGCCGGCGAATCTATCCTGGCAATGCCAAGGCGGTGGACAGCGGTCGCTCCCACACTGACAATACAGTCCGATTCCGATAGCTCAAGCTGCCATGACCAGAAGGCCGGACCCGATACTCACCGCTGCACGACCAGATAACGACCGGAGCGACGCTCTCCCGCGCCCGTTCATCCACCTGCGGGTGCATTCGGCCTATTCGCTGCTGGAAGGCGCGCTGCCGCTCAAGAAGATCGTCGCGCATGCCGTCCGCGACGGGATGCCGGCGATCGCGGTCACCGACACCAACAATCTGTTCGGCGCGCTGGAGTTCGCGCAATATGCGTCGAAGGACGGCGTGCAGCCCGTCATCGGCTGCCAGCTCGACGTCAGTTTCGGCGATGCGTCCGACGAGGGCGGGCGCGGGCCGCGCAGGGCGGGAGCGGCGACGCAGCCGCTCGTGCTTCTGGCCGCGACGGAGGCCGGATACGCCAATCTCGTGCGCCTCGTCAGCCGTGCCTATCTGGAAGTGGCGGCCGGCGAGCCGACGCATGTCCGGGCGGACTGGCTGGCTGCCCACGCATCCGGCATCATCTGCCTGACCGGCGGGCCGCGCGGCCCGGTCGGGACCGCGCTCAAGGCGGACCATCAGGCGCTCGCCGAAAGCCGGCTCGACCTCCTGCAGACGGTTTTCGAGGATCGGCTCTATGTCGAGCTGGAGCGGCCCGAAGGTTACGACCGCGCGCTGGAAGCGGCCACCATCGCGCTGGCCTACAGGCGCGGCCTCCCGCTGGTGGCCACGAACGAGGCGTTTTTCCAGCAGGCGGACGATTTCGAGGCGCACGACGCGCTGATGGCGATCGCCGAAGGCACGGTGATCGCGGAGGACAAGCGCCGCCGGCTCTCGCCCGACAACCATCTCAAGGGCCAGCGCGAGATGGCCGCGCTGTTTTCAGACCTGCCCGAGGCGATCGACAACACGGTCGAGATCGCGCTGCGCTGCTCCTACTATCCGAAGAACCGCAAGCCGATCCTGCCGCGCTTCACCGGCGCCACCGACCATCCGGCGGCGGCAGAGAAGGCCGAGGCGGAAGAGCTGCGGCGGCAGGCGCATGAGGGGCTGGCGCGCCGCATCGAGCGGCTGGGAATGACGCCCGGCTACACGCGCGCGCAATATGAGGAGCGGCTGGACTACGAGCTCGGCGTCATCGAGCGGATGAAGTTCCCCGGCTACTTCCTGATCGTGTCGGACTTCATCAAGTGGGCGAAGGCGCACGACATCCCGGTCGGGCCGGGGCGCGGCTCGGGCGCCGGCTCGCTCGTCGCCTACGCGCTCACCATCACCGACGTCGACCCGCTGCGCTTCTCGCTGCTGTTCGAGCGCTTCCTCAACCCCGACCGCGTGTCGATGCCGGACTTCGACATCGATTTCTGCCAGGACCGGCGCGAGGAGGTGATCCGCTACGTTCAGGAAAAGTACGGCCGCGAGCAGGTGGCGCAGATCATCACGTTCGGAACGCTGCAGGCCCGCGCGGTGCTGCGCGACGTCGGGCGCGTCCTGCAGATGCCCTACAGCCAGGTCGACAGGCTGTGCAAGATGGTGCCGCAGAATCCGGCCAACCCGGTCAAGCTCGCCGATGCGATCGCGGCCGAGCCGCGCTTTGCCGAGGAGGTGGAGAAGGAACCGGCGGTCCAGACCCTGCTCGACATCGCCCAGAAGCTCGAGGGGCTCTACCGCCACGCCTCGACGCATGCGGCCGGCATCGTCATCGGCGACCGGCCGCTGCGGGAGCTGGTGCCGCTGTATCGGGACCCGCGTTCCGACATGCAGGTGACCCAGTTCAACATGAAGAAGGTCGAGGATGCCGGGCTGGTCAAGTTCGACTTCCTCGGCCTGAAGACGCTGACGGTGCTGGAGACGGCGGTCAAGCTGGTGCGCCGTCGCGGCATCGAGATCGATCTCGCCCGGATCCCGCTCGACGACAGGCCGACCTACGAGATGATGTCGCGCGGTGATGTCGTGGGCGTGTTCCAGGTGGAATCGGCGGGCATGCGCAAAGCGCTGATCGGCATGAAGCCGGACCGCATCGAGGACATCATCGCGCTGGTGGCGCTCTACCGCCCGGGCCCGATGGAGAACATCCCGACCTACAATGCGCGCAAGCACGGGCAGGAGGAGGTCGCCTCAATCCACCCCAAGATCGACCATCTGGTGGCCGAGACGCAGGGCGTCATCGTCTATCAGGAGCAGGTGATGCAGATCGCGCAGGAGCTCGCCGGCTACACGCTCGGCGAAGCCGACCTTCTGCGCCGCGCAATGGGCAAGAAGATCCGTGCCGAGATGGACAAGCAGCGCGAGCGCTTCGTCTCCGGCGCGGTGGAGCGCGGGGTTTCGAAGCCGCAGGCCGACTTCATCTTCGACCTGCTGGCGAAGTTCGCCGACTACGGCTTCAACAAGAGCCATGCGGCGGCCTATGCGATCGTGTCGTACCAGACGGCCTATATGAAGGTTCACTACCCGGTCGAGTTCCTGGCCGCGTCGATGACCTACGACATGGCCAATACCGACAAGCTGAACGATTTCCGGCAGGATGCGCTGCGGCTGGGCATCGAGGTCGTGCCGCCCTCGGTGACGACGGGCTACCGTGCCTTCGAGGTGGGCGAGAACCGCATCTATTACGCCCTCGCCGCCATCAAGGGCGTCGGCGACGCCGCCGTCGAGCATATCGTTGCCAAGCGCGCGGAAAGGCCGTTCGACAGCCTGGAGGATTTCTGCTCGCGCATCGATCCCCACATCGTCGGCAAGCGCGTCTTCGAAAGCCTGATCCAGGCCGGCGCGCTCGACTGCTTCGGCCATGACCGCGCCGCCATGATGGCGGGGATCGAGCGGCTGACGGGGCTCGCTTCGCGGACCCACGAGGATGCGGCGCTCGGCCAGGGCGACATCTTCGGCTCGGCCGCGGGCGCGCCGAGGGAGACGTTGCGGCTTCCGGCGGTCGAGCCGTGGCTGCCGGCCGAGCGGCTGCACCGCGAGTTCCAGGCGGTCGGCTTCTATCTCTCCGCCCACCCGCTCGACGAATACGGGCCGACGCTGGCGCGTATGCGGGTGCAGCAATGGGCCGATTTCCAGGTATCGGTGAAGCACGGCGCGACCGCCGGGCGGCTCGCCGGCACGATCACCTCGAAGCAGGAGCGCAAGACGCGGACCGGAAACAGGATGTGCATCGTCCAGCTTTCCGACGCATCCGGCCAGTTCGAGGCCGTGCTGTTTTCCGAGACGCTGGCGCAGTTCCGCGACCTGCTGGAAGCGGGCCGCTCGGTGGTGGTCACGGTTGCGGCCGAGGACCGGCCGGAGGGCGTCAACCTTCGGGTGCAGACCGTGCAGTCGCTGGAGGAGGAGGCGACGCGGCTGCAAAAGGCGCTGCGCGTGTTCGTGCGGGATGCCCAGCCGGTGCAGGCGCTGGCGCGCCAACTGACGCAGAAGGGCGACGGGCAGGTGAGCCTCATCGTCATCAGCGAGGGCGGCGGCGCCGAGATCGAGGTGGAGCTGCCCGAGCGCTACCGGATCAGCCCGCAGGTCGCATCGGCGCTGCGGGCGATCGGCGGCGTGGTCGAGGTCGAGCTGGCGTGAGGGCCGGTCTCAGGCCCTGATCTCGTGCGCCGGCGCGGTCAGCGTCCAGCGCAGGCCGGCGGCATCGTAGTCGAGGCTGACGGCGCCGTTCAGCGCCTCCTCCGTGGCGCGCTTCAGGATCGTCGTGCCGAACGACGTGCCGGTCGGCGCGGCCACTTCGGGGCCGCTCGCCTCGTGCCAGGTCATCTCGAACAGCGGTCGGCCGTCGCGCTCCACGAAAGCCCAGCTGATTTCAACGCAGCCGTCCGGCGCGGCCAGCGCGCCGTGGCGCAGCGCGTTGGTGGCGAGCTCGTGGAAGGCGAGGCCGAGCGCCTGCGCGGCGGCCGGAACCAGCATGACCTGCGGGCCGGACAGGGCGATCCGCCCGTCGGCATAGGGATTGACCTGGGTGGTGGCGAGCGTGCGCAGGTCGACGCCGCGCCAGTCGCCGTAAACGAGCAGGTTCTGGATCGCCGACAGCGCCTGAAGGCGCTGCGAGACGCGGCCCACCAGCTCTGCCGGGGGCGTCGAGGACGCCGTCTTGCGCACCATCGCCTCGACGATGGCCAGCAGGTTCTTGGACCGGTGGTTCAGCTCGCGCATCAAAAGCCGCTGCGTCTGCTCGGCGCGGTAGCGGTCGGTGACGTCGCGCGCGATCTTGGAGGCGCCGACGATGCGCCCGCCGGCGCCGCGGATGGGGGAGATCGTCAGCGAAACGTGAATCACCTCGCCGTCCTTGCGCTGACGCACCGTCTCGTAATGGTCGACGCGCTCGCCGCGGCGGATGCGGCCGAGGATCATGGTTTCCTCGTCCTGGCGGCCGTCGGGAATGAGCTTCAGCACCGATTGCCCGACCATCTCCTCGGCCGAATAGCCGAAGACGAGCTGGGCACCGCGGTTCCAGGTGGTGACAATGCCGTTCAGGTCCTTGCTGACGATCGCGTCGTGGGACGATTCGACGATCGCCGCCAGCAGGTCCTTGTTACGGAAGTCTCCCCCCTCGTCTTCGTCGTCCGTCGCCCGGGCCACTTGCCAACTCCGTAGTGCCTGGGCAGGCGCCGGCGGCCGGCAACCTGCCTAATGCCCGTTCGGCCGGTAGATGCCCTGTCAGGTATCCACCGGCCGTTGGGTATCAGTGGACGATGACGACTGCCGGGGCGGGGCAAGGTCTGGGGGAGGGGGAACCTTTTGTCGTCATCGCCGGGTCAGAAACGGTCATGCCATGCGTTGGTTCCGGGCCGCCACACATTTTTTTCATGATGGTTCTTCACGCCGGGTGCGCCGGCGGGAGAAGGCGGCCTCGACGGGCTTGCGGGAGCCCCGATCACGGCCGGCGGCAAAGCTCGGGAAACAGCGCGCGGCGCCGTTCAGGCAGATGCCGCCAGGGCCTCGCGCATGTCTTCCGTTTCGGCGAGCTTGGCATGGAATGCCGACCAGTCGTCGTTTTCCGCGATCGGTTTCCAGATCGCCTCGACCTCGTCGATCAGCATGGTGCAGGGCGCGGCGCGGTCGAAATAGCAGTGCGCGCGCGCGTCCGGTCGCGGCGTGTGGGCGGCAAGCGCCTGCCGCACGGCTGCGAACGCCGGCGCGCGATAGGCATCGGCCGAGGGACCGGCCGTGGCTCCGGCGGCCGAATCGAGGCCGCCGCGCCAGTCGAAGAAGAAGCGCTCGAACGGCATCCGCGTTTCGGCGAGGAAACGCCAGACGGCGCCGGTCAGCTCCTGGTCGGCAGCCTCGCCGGCGCTTTCGAGGCCGAGGCGGTCGAGCATGGCGTCGGCGAAGCGGGCGCGGAAATCGGGCGCGAATCCCTCCAGCACCTTCTGGAGCGCGGCCTGCTGCGCGAATGGCAGCAGGCATTCCGCAAGCCGCGTCATGTTCCACAACAGCGCGTCGGGCTGGCGGCCGAAGGCATAGAGCCCCGTCTCGTCGAAATAGGCGGCGGTGAAGGCGGGGTCGAGCACCGGTGCGAAGCGCCACGGCCCATAGTCGAAACTCTCGCCGGTGATGTTGATGTTGTCCGTGTTGAGGACGCCGTGGACGAAACCGGCCAGCATCCAGCGCGCGCCTGTTCGCGCCACGCGGCGGCCCACGGCCTCGAGGAAGGCGACGGCCCGCGCATCGGCCGCCTCCCGCCGGGCTTCCGGCAGGTAGTGGCGGATCGCATGGTCCATCAGGCGCAGGATGTTGTCGTGCTCGTCGCGGAAAAGAAGCCGCTGGAAGGTGCCGATGCGGATGTTGGAATGGCTGAGCCGGACGAGGACGGACGAGCGTGTCGGCGACGGTTCGTCGCCGCGCCACAGCGCCTCGCCGGTCTCGATCAGGCTGAAGGATTTCGAGGTATCGACGCCGAGCGCCTCCAGCATCTGTGTCGCCAGCACCTCGCGCAGCCCGCCCTTCAGCGTCAGCCGGCCGTCGCCCCGCCGCGACCAGGGCGTCTGGCCGCTGCCCTTGGTGCCGAGGTCGAGCAGGCGGCCGTCCCCGACGTCGCGGCACTGGGCGAAGAGAAAGCCGCGCCCGTCGCCGAGGTCGGGGTTGTAGACCCTGAACTGATGGCCGTGATAGCGCAGGGCCAGCGGTGTCTGCAGGCTGCCGGGCAGCGGGCGGAAGCGGCCGAAATGGGTGATCCACTCCTCGTCCGTCAAGGTGTCGAGGCCGATGCTGGCGGCCGCCCGCCGGTTGCGGTAGCGCAGGACGTGCTGCGGGAAATCCGCCGCCGTCACGGCGTCGTAGAAGGCATCGCCGAGATTGGCGTGGAGCGTTTCCGGCTGGAATCGGTCGGACAGGGGCATGTCCCAAGGGTAGAGCGCCGAGGGGCGGAAGACGACCCGAATCGGCGAAGATATGCGTCGGGCGTCGTTTTGGACGGCCTTCGCATTTGCATTTGCCGTCCGCAGGTCCAAGATGCCGGCGTGGAAGCGCTCATGGCGCCCCCTTGCGTCTGCGCACGTCATCGCGGCACCACGTTTCCACGCCTGCCCGGCGGACGAGGCGCCGGGCAGGCCCTGTCTTCTTCCGATGACGGCCGCGGGCGCCGTTGCGGGGCATTGACCGGGAACCCGCGGCGCGACATCGTGGTTGAGAGGGGACAGCAAGGTGAGGACCCTAGCCATGAAGACCTACGCCCGCTCGACGCTCCGGCTCGCCGCGACCGTTGTGCTCGTCGTCGTTGCAGGAACCGCGTTCGCGCGGCCGGACACGCGCGGCATGACCTGCCAGCAGACGCAAAGGCTGATCCTCAGAAGCGGCGCGATCGTGCTGACCACGGGGCAGCATACCTATGACCGCTACGTGGCCGACCAGCGCTTCTGCTCGACCCCCTACGTCCCGACATGGACGTCCGTGCGGACGAAGGACACCGCGCAATGCCCGGTGCTGAACTGCCAGATGTGGGTCCGTCCGTTCAACGACGATTGAAGCCGGCGCCGGCCGCCGCTCAGTAGACGGGCGGGGACATGACCCAGATCACGACGGCCTCGTCCTCGCCCTCGTTGCGCCATGCGGCCGCCTTGGCCTTGAAGCGGAAGCTGTCTCCCGGGCCGAGGTGCTGCGCAATGCCGTCGATCTCCAGCACCAGCGAGCCCGAGACCACGAAGCCGGCCTCCTCGGCCTCGTGCCGCACCGCTGCCAGCGCGGAGGCGCCGGGGGCGAAGACGCGCCGGCGCATCTGGAAGCTGCCGCCGAGGGAGGGCGACAGGAGCTCTTCGGTGAGCCCGTCCTCGACGTGCCGCAGCACGCGCCGCTCGTCGTGACGCACGACGATCTCGCCGTCGGTGTCCGGCCGCTGCTCGCGCGCGTAGAACAGGCTCATCGGCACGCCGAACTGGTCGGCGAGGCGGCGCAAATCCGCCAGCGTCGGCATGGAGATGCCGCGCTCGACCTGGCTCATCCAGCCGACTGAGCGGCCGATGCGCCCGGCGATCTGGGCCAGCGTCAGGCTGCGTGCCTGGCGCAGCGCGCGCAAATCCCGCGACAGGCGCTTGTCGATGCGCTCCAGCGCGCGCGACAGGCCTCCTTCCTTCGCAGGATTTGCCGAATCTGGCATGAAATATCCTTCGCGAATTTCATTGACGGGCGCGTGGTGAAAATCTAAAGCTGATTTTCACCGGCTTGTCGAGAATGTTTGCTGGCGAGACAATGAGGCCGACCGTTTGCGGCAATGGCCCGGCGCATTGCGCCATGACGAGCGGAGAGACAGGCATGCTTGCGCCTGACAGGGATTCCCCATCCGTGGACATTGCCGAGATCGTCGACGAGATCATCCTGTCCCGGCGCTCGGTTCGGGCGTTTCTGCCCGATCCGGTCGACGAGGGGCTGATCCGCGACATCCTGGCGCTCGGCGCGCGCGCGCCCTCCGGCACGAACATGCAGCCGTGGAAGGCTTATGTCGCGCGCGGGACCGTCAAGGAACGCATTTCCAGGGCGATCCTCGATTCGGGCCTGCGGGCGGAGAAGATCCCGTGGGACGAGTACCGGTACTATCCCGACAGGTTCTTCGAGCCCTATCTGCAGCGGCGGCGCACGGTCGGCTACGCGCTCTACGAGGCGCTCGGCATCCAGCGGCGCGAGGTCGAGCGTATGCGCGCCCAGCACGACCGCAACTTCCTTTTCTTCGATGCGCCCGTGGGCATCATCTGCACGATCGACCGGCGGCTGAACAAGGGATCGTGGATCGACCACGGCATGTTCCTGCAGACGCTGATGCTGGCGGCGCGGGCCCGCGGCCTGCACACCTGCCCGCAGGCCGCGTTTGCGCCGTATCACCGGCAGATCAGGCCCATCCTCGGCATTCCCGACGAAGAGATCGTGGTGTGCGGCATCGCGCTCGGATACGAGGATTCGACCAAGCCCGAGAACGGCTTCCGTACCGAGCGCGCCCCGCTCGAGGAATGGGTCAGGTTCGTCGACGAGTGAGCCGCGGCGGCGCTCGCCTCACGCCCATCCGACGGGCAGGTTGAGGACGCCGCGGAACGCCCAGCCGCCGAGCCGCACCGGCTCGGCTTCGTCGAGCGCCAGGTCCGGCAGGCGCGCAAACAGCATCGGCATCGCGACGTCGGCAACCAGCGTGCGGGCGGCGGCGGCCCCGGCGCAGAAATGCGGCCCGGCCCCGAAGGGAATGCTGCCGGCAGTGTCGCGGGTGATGTCGAAGCGCTGCGGCTCGGCGAACACGGTTTCGTCGCGGTTGGCCGAGCCGAACATGAAGAAGACCCGGTCTTCGGGCTCCAGCGTCACGTCGCGGAAGCGGTGCGTTTTCGCCACGCGCCGCGGCGACATGCCGATCGGCGAGAGCCAGCGCGCATATTCCTCGAACGCCTTCAGCCACGGGACCGCACCCGAGCGCACGAGGCCGAGCTGGCCGGGATGCGTCAACAGGGCCCATGCGAGCCCTGCGATGGCGTCGCGCGGCTCGTTCTGGCCGCCGCTGATGGCGAGCTTGATATTGGCGCGCACGCTGTCCATCGGCATGCCCGAGCGGATCAGAACCGACAGCATGTCGAGCCCGTCGCCGGTGCGCGCGGCGGGCAGCATGTCGTCGATGGCCGCGTCTATGGCGGCGGTCGCGGCATGGCAGCGCGCCTCGACCTCGGCGACGCCGGCATAGTTGGCGATGCCGTCGATCATCGCCTGCGACCAGTCGTTCATCTGGCCGAAGGTGATATTGGTCAGCCCGGTGATCTCCTTCAGCGCCTCGCCCGAGACCGGCAGGGCGAAATCGGCGAGCAGGTCGGCGTGGCCGCGGGGCGCGAGCTCGTCGAGGATACGCCGCGCATGCACCTCGAACCGCGCCTTCCAGTGCTGCTTCACCGTCTTCGGCGAGACGGCCGGGAACAGGGCGCGCCGCTCGGCCAGGTGCGCCTCGCCGTCCTTGCGCATCATGTTGTGGCCCATCAGCCGGTTCATCAGGCCGCCCGGCTGGTGCGAGGAGAAGACGTCGATCTGCTTCTCGCACAGCGCGATGTCGGCGCGCAGGGTCATCAGCGTGGCGCCGAGCTGCGGGACGAAGGCGAGCGGCATGTCGCGCCGCATCGTGGCGAGATCGGGATAGGGGTCCGCCCAGAAAGCGGCGGGATCGATATCGTAGCGCGGCGCGTCGCTCATTCGGCTGGCCTCCCGCCGCAACCACGCCATGCCGGACAGCCGCCGTCAAGCGCGGGCCGGCACGGGCTTTCGCTTGCCGCAGCGTCCGGCCGGCCCTATCAATAGGGGCTCGAAATCTTTCGCAGGTTGCGCCGTAGACGTGATAGCCGCGCCGTCGCCCATTTCCCGCCTTGCGGCCCTCGTCTTCCTGCTTCTGGCGCTGCTTGCGGGGTGGCCGGGTGCGCAGGCGCAGGTCCTCCCGACCGCCGCGCCATTTGCCGCCCAGCGCGCCAACCTTGCCGCCTACACCGGCAAGACCGACGATCTGGAACGCCAGATGCGGGCCAATGCGGAGTCGGACGGCCGGCTGGCGGAGATCCGCAACCAGCTCGACGCGCTGTCGCGCGAGATCCTGGCAAGCAGCGTCGCGCTGCGGCCCCGCATCTCGGAAATCAACACGCGGCTCGACCAGATCGGCCCGCCGCCCGGCGAGGGACAGCCGGCGGAGCCGGAGGCGCTGGCGCGGGAACGCGCGGCGCTGCAACAAGAGAAGGCCGAGATCAACGCGCTGATCGGCGAGGCCGAAGCGCTGTCGATCCGCATCGGCGCGCTGACCGAGCAGGTCGCCCAGATGCGCCGGGACCTGTTCGCGAGCCAGCTCTGGCGGCGCTACGACATCAGCAGCGCGCTCAATGCGGGGGTGGTCGCGGATTTCGCCCGCGAGGCACAGGCCGTCTACAACCGCTTCTCCTCCTGGCTCAGCTTCGCCGTCCGCTACAAGCTGAGCTCGGTGGCGCTCGCCGGCTTCTTCGCGCTGCTGGCGGCGACGGTGCTCATGGTCGGCGGCCGCCGGGCGTTCGGGCGGCTTCTGGAGGCCGACCCGGATGTCGCAGACCCGTCCTATCTCACCCGGCTTTCGGTGGCCTTCTGGTCGACATTGCTGCCGTCGCTGGCGCTCGCGGTGCTTTTTGCCGCCACCTACTTCTTCCTCGGCTACTTCAACGTGCTGCGGCCGGACATCGCCCAGATCCTGGGCTCGCTCTTCAACGTCATCGCCACGGTCTATTTCATCAACCGGCTGGCGCGGGCCGCCTTCTCGCCGCGCCTGCCGGGCTGGCGGCTGGTGCCGGTCGACACGCCCGGCGCCTGGAAGCTGTATTATCTGGTGAGCGCGACCTCGATCGTCACCGGCGCCGATTTCGTCCTCACCCGGATCAATGGCGTGATGGGCTCGCCGCTGTCGCTGACGATCGCCAAGACGCTGGTCGCCACCGTCATCGTCGGTATCCTGATCGTGCTGATCGGTTCGGTGAAGCCGTTGCGCGACGCCGACGGCAGGGCGCGGCACTGGCCGGCCATGCTGCGCTATCCGCTCGTCGCGCTCGGCCTGGCGACGATCGCCGCCGCCGTGCTCGGCTATATCGGGCTCGCCCGCTTCATCTCGCAGCAAATCGTGGTGACGGGCGCGATCCTCGCCACGATGTATCTCGGCCATCTGTCGGCGCAGGCGCTGGCCCGGCTCGGCGCCTTCCGCCAGTCCACGCTCGGCCGCGGGCTCGAAGGCCGCTTCAAGGTCGATGCCGGGATGGAGGACCAGATCGGGCTGGCGCTGGCCATCGTCATCCACATCGTCGTGCTCGCCATCGGCCTGCCGCTCATCCTGCTCCAATGGGGGTTCCAGTGGGGCGACATCACCACCTGGGCGCTGGGAATCGCGCGGGAAATCAGGGTCGGCTCGATCTCGTTCTCGCTGGTCGGCATCGTCACCGGCATCGTCGTCTTCCTGATCGGCTATTTCCTCACTCGCTGGTTCCAATCCTGGCTCGACGGCTCGGTGCTGACGCGCGGCCGGGTCGATGTCGGCGTGCGCAACTCGATCCGCACGGTCGTCGGCTATTCCGGCGTCGCGGTGGCCGCGCTGGTCGGCGTCTCGGCCGCAGGCATCAGCCTGTCGAGCCTCGCCCTGATCGCCGGCGGCCTGTCGCTCGGGATCGGCTTCGGCCTGCAGAACATCGTCCAGAATTTCGTGTCGGGGCTGATCCTGCTTGCCGAACGGCCGTTCAAGGTGGGCGACTGGATCGTGGCCGGCGGCACCAGCGGCATCGTCAAGAAGATCAGCGTGCGCGCGACGCAGATCGAGACGTTCCAGCGGCAGATGGTGATCCTGCCCAATTCGGAGCTGATCAACGCCTCCGTCGGCAACTGGACGCATCGCAACCGGCTGGCGCGCACCGAGGTGCGCGTGACGGCGGCCTACGGCGCCGATGCGCGTGCGGTGCAGGCGCTGCTGCTGGAGCTGGCGCGGGCGCATCCCACGGTGCTGAAGAACCCCGAGCCGTTCGCCGCGCTGGTCGACATCTCCAATGTCGGGCTGGAATTCGAGCTGCGCGTGTTCCTCGCCGATGTCTACGACAGCGGAACCGTGCAGAACGACCTGCGTTTCGCGATGCTGGAGGCTTTCGCCCGCGAGGGGATCGCGATCTCGTATGCGGCGCGGCAGATCTACCAGGCCGGGCCGGAGGCGGACGGCAAGGCGCCTCCCGCAGCTCCGGCGCGCGAGACGCCGCGAAGCTGAGCGTTCACATCGCATTCAGGTTGAAAAACCTATATTCAGGGACGACAGGGAGATCGGCTCCCGCAACAGAGGCGGTGGAAACACCGGATCGCGCAGATGAACAGACTTGGCACAGCGACCCTGGCCCTGATGGCCGCGACGGGTGGCGCGTCAGCCGCGAGCGCGGTGAATCTGGACAAGGAGCCGCGCACCATCGTCGTGACCGAAGGCGGCACGCGCTCGGAGATCACGATCGGCGCGGGCGAATCCATCCAGTTCTGCCCTTCGGGCTGCTTCGTCACCATGCCCAACGGCGACCGTGCCGCGCTGACGGAAGCGGATGTGCTGGAGATCTCCGACGGGGGCGGACGCGTACGCTGAGCCGCGCGGTCGCATCGTCCGCGAGCGGAGGCCGGGCTTGTCCCGGCCTTCTCCATTTTGACGGGGCGGCGCCACACTGCGTCGCGCGCCCTTACGGCCATGTCGCAAACAGGCTTCAAAGGAGCTGCGCGGCCGCCCTATAGTCGCGCCCGAGGTCGTTTTGGAGTGGCGGGACATGGCAGAGTTTCCGGAAAAGGCACGTGTGGTGGTCATCGGCCTCGGCGGCATCGTCGGCGCGTCGGTTGCCCATCATCTCGTCGCGCGCGGCTGGGACGACATCGTCGGCATCGACATGTCGGGCATCCCCACCGATGTCGGCTCGACGGCGCACGCGTCCGACTTCTGCTATGCGACCAGCCACGATTTCCTGTCCTGCTGGACGACGCTCTATTCGATCGATTTCTACGAGAAGCGGGGCCGTTACGCGCGCGTCGGCGGGCTGGAGGTGGCGCGTGTCGGCGACGATGCCCGCATGGACGAGATCAAACGCAAGGTGGCGTCCGCGAAGGCGTTCGGCACGCGCGCGCGGCTTGTCGATCCTGCCGAGATCAAGCGGCGGTTTCCGCTGATCGAGGAGAGTGCGGTGCAGGGCGGGCTGTGGGACCCCGATGCCGGCCTGGTCGTGCCGCGCAGCCAGGCGGTTGCCGGCGAGCTCGTCGACGAGGCGGTGGCGGCGGGCAAGCTTCGGGCGTTCGCCAACACGCCGGCGACCTCGCTGGTGATCGAGGATGGCCGCGTCAGGGGGGTGGTGACGCCGCGTGGCACGATCCGCGCCGATCATGTCGTGGTCTGCACCGGCCTGTGGGGCCGGCTGATCGCGGCGATGGCCGGCGAAGATCTGCCGGTGATGCCGGTCGACCATCCACTGACCTTCTTCGGCCCCTATCCGGAGTTCGCCGGCACCGGCAAGGAGATCGGCTGGCCGTTGCTGCGCGACCAGGGAAATTCCGCCTATCTGCGCGACACCGGCGACCCGGTCACTTCCGAAGGCGGCATGATCGAGTGGGGCTATTACGAGGAGACCGATCCGCGCCTCGTGCACCCGCGCGACCTCCCGTCGAAGGGCGAGGCGCGGCTGTCGCCGTCGCAGCGCGACCTCGATATGGACCAGATCCTTGCGCCGCTGGAACGCGCCATCGAGCTGACGCCGATCCTCGGCGAGCTGGGCTATGACGAGCGCCGCTCCTTCAACGGCCTGCTGCAGGTCTCCGCCGCCGGCGGCGCCTCGATCGGCGAGAGCCAGAAGGCGCGCGGGCTGTGGTACGCGGTCGGCATCTGGGTCAAGGACGGGCCGGGCTACGGCAAGCTGGTCGCCGACTGGATGACCGATGGGCGCACGGAGATCGACCACGCCTCGATCGATTTCAGCCGCTTCCACGCGCATCAGTTGGAGGAGGATTTCATCGCCGGCCGCTGCGGCGAGGCGGCGCAGAAGGTCTACACGCCGGCCGTGCACCCGCGCGAGCCCTACGCCACCGGGCGCAACGTCAAGCGCTCGCCCTTCTACGAGCGCGAGGTCGAGCTCGGCGGCTATTTCATGGAGCTCGGCGGCTGGGAGCGCGCCCACGGCTACGCCGCCAACGAGCATCTGCTCGAAAAATACGGCGACCGCGTTCCGGTGCGCGAGAACGAGTGGGACAACCGCCATTTCTGGCGCGTCTCCAATGCCGAGCACCTCGCGATGAGCGAGGATTGCGGCATCGTGAACCTGTCGCACTTCCATATCTTCGACGTCGAGGGGCCGGACCATGTTGCGCTGATGGAATGGCTGGCGGCGGCGAAGGTCGGCGGCGAAACCAATATCGGCAAGGGCATCTACACCCATTTCCTCGACGACGAGGGCATGGTGCGCGCCGACCTCACCCTGATCCGCACGGCCGACCGCATCCGCGTCATCGACGGCGCCGACGCCGGCCCGCGCGACTTCCACTATGTGAAGCGGGTGGCCGAGGACAAGGGCTACGACGTGACGGTGACCGACGTGTCGGAGCGATACGTCACCATCGGCATCTGGGGACCGAACGCCCGCACGGCCTTGCAGAAGGTGGTCGAGGACCCGGACGCGCTGGAGCCGGAGAACTTCCCCTTCGCGGCGATCCGCCCGGTCCGCATCGCGGGCAGCGACGTGACCGCCTTCCGCATCTCCTATGTCGGCGAGCAGGGCTGGGAGCTGCACATGGCCTACGAGGACGGGCTGGCCGTGTGGGACGCGCTGCGCGCGACCGGGATCATGGCCTTCGGCGTCGAGACCTATGCCAACTCGCGCCGCATGGAAAAGAGCCTGCGCCTGCAGAACGCCGATCTGCTGACCGAATACAACCTGCTGGAGGCCGATCTTCAACGCCCGAAGGTCAAGGAGGCGGATTTCCGCGGCAAGGCGAAGCATCTGGAGCACCGCGCGCGCCCGCACCAGCCGGCGATGCTGTGCACGCTGACGCTGGAGCGGGACGTCGACTCGAAGGGCGTCCGCCGTTTCCCGATCGGCGCCAGCCCGATCCTCGATCCGGCGAGCGGCGAGACGCTGGTGGACGCGCTCGGGCGGCGCTCCTTCACCACCTCGATGGCCTACGGCCCGACCGTCGGCAAGACGATCATGCTGGCCTATCTGCCGCATGAGCACGCGGTGAAGGGCAATCGCTACGAGATCGAATATTTCGGCGAGCGCTATCCCGTAGAAGTCGCCGGCGTCGGCTATGCGCCGCTTTACGACCCGGAAAACCTGAAGCCGAGGAGCTGAACGGCGCTTCCGGAGGCCACTGCCACAGCGGCGAACATGCCGATCCACTCGCGCGAAAGTGAACGGTCCGGCGCCTGCAATGCGCGCGATGCGCTTTTCCGCCGGCCCGTTCGCGCTAAGTTCGGGCCATGGTTTCGCTGCAGGGCCCGTTGCGGTTCCTCGGCGGCGGATTGGCACTTGCGCTGTCGGGGTTCCTGCCGATGCACGCGACCGCCCAGGAGGCGGTCGACGTCGAGCTCGTGCTTGCGGTCGACGTGTCGCTGTCCATGTCCCATGAGGAATTGCGGATCCAGCGCGAGGGCTATGTCGCGGCGCTCAGGCATGACGATGTCGTGCGGGCCATCGCCAGCGGCCTGCATGGCCGCATCGCCATCACCTATTTCGAATGGGCGGGTGCGGGCTCGCAATACATGATCGTGCCGTGGACGGTGATCGCCGGGCGCGAGGATGCCGAGCAGGTGGCGCAGATGATCGCCACCGGCGCGCCCAACAGCGCGCGCCGCACCTCGATTTCGGGCGGCCTGCGCTATGCGGCCGACCTGCTTGCGGAAAGCGGGTTCACGAGCTTCAGGCGCGTCGTCGACGTGTCGGGCGACGGGCCCAACAATCAGGGCGAGTTCGTCGATAGCGTGCGCGATGCGCTGGTGGCCTCGGGCATCGTCATCAACGGCCTGCCGCTGATGACGCGCGGCGGCATGACCAGCACCTTCGATATCCCCGATCTCGACCGCTATTACGCCGATTGCGTGATCGGCGGGCCGGGCTCCTTCGTCATCCCCGTCAACGACTGGGCGCAGTTTCCCGAGGCGATCCGGCGCAAGCTGGTGCAGGAGATCGCCGGGCTGCACGCGCCACGGCAGGGCGCGGCGGACAGGCGCCTGCCGGTGGTGAAGGCAGCCGCGACCGCGCCCTACGACTGCCAGGCGGGCGAAAAACGCTGGCGCGGCCGCGACTGGATGTGGGACGAGCCATAAGCCCGGCCGCCGCCGCAGGAGCGGCGTGCATCCAGGCCGGACGGCCGCTCCGCCTCGCATTCCTGTCCGGGTCTCGTCCTTTCCGATGCGGCTCCCGCTTTCGGGCGCCGTGCCTCAGGCCGCCAGCAATTGCTTGCGCTCGGCGCGCTCCTGTTGCGGGGAGCGGGCATAAAGTTCGCGGTAGCACTTGGAAAAGTGCGAGGCCGAGACGAAGCCGCAGGCGACCGCCACCTCCACCACCGGCAGCGTCGATTGCAGGAGCAGGTGGCGGGCGCGGTCGAGCCTGATCTCGAGATAGTAGCGCGCCGGCGAGCGGCCCATGTCGTGGCGGAACAGCCGCTCGATCTGGCGGCGCGACAGGCCGACATGGCCGGCGATCTCGACCAGTGACAGCGGCTCGGAAAGGTTGGCCTCCATCAACTCGATGATGGTGAGGATCTTGGAGTTCTGCACGCCGAGGCGGGCCCGCAGCGGCAGGCGCTGCCGGTCGGTCGGGCTTCTGACACGGTCGGTCAGGAACTGCTCGCAGATCTTGTTGACCAGGGCGTCGTCGAAATCCTCGCCGATCAGCTTGAGCATCATGTCGAGCGCCGCGGTGCCGCCGGCGCAGGTGTAGATGTTGGCGTCGACCTCGAACAGGTCGGCGAAGACATTGACCTTGGGAAATGCCTCCTGGAAGCCGGGCAGGTTTTCCCAGTGGATGGCGCAGCGCCGGTTGGACAGCAGGCCGGCGGCGGCAAGGACATAGGCGCCGGTGCACAGACCGCCGATCGCCACGCCGCGATTGTATTCCTCGCGCAGCCACGCAAATACGGTCTTGTTGCGGAAATCCTCGACCTTGAGCCCGCTGCACAGAATCACCATCGACGGGCGCTCGGCGCCGGCCATCTTGCGGCGCTCGTCGTCCAGCGAGGTGTCGACGGCGCATTCGACGCCGTTCGAGGCGCGTACCGACCTGCCGTCCAGGCTCGCCAGCCGCCAGTGATAGGCTTCGAAGCCGAGCATGCGGTTGGCGGCGCGCAACGGCTCCAGCGCGGTGGCGAAGGCCATCATCGTGAAATCGGGAACCAGGAAGAAGACGATCGAACGCTTCAATGCTGGCTGCGCGGACACGCTGGCCTCCCGCTGCTGGCAAAGCGACCCCGTGTCGCTGACAGCAAAGCGTCATCAGGAAAACGCTTTGTTGTCAATGCCCTGTCCGGTCGCGATCGGAGAGCGGAGCCGGCTTCGCCGCTGCCGACGCAAAACGCCGCCCCGGCATCGGCCGGAGCGGCGCATCTTTCAGGCGACCAGGGCCGGAAGCGGCGGGCCGGCGCATGGCCTGAAGCGCGTCGCGATCCTTCAGATCCGTTCGACGCGTTTCAGGCTTTTGTTTTCAGGCATGTCCCGGGCCCGAAACCGGTGCCCGCTTTCGGGAGACATGCTTTAGTTGATAAGATAGCCGTAGCGCGAGGCGGCGAGGGCCGCGGTCTGGCCGGGCATCGTCATGCTCAGGCGGCGGCGCTCCAGCTCGGTGGTCAGGTTGGGCCGGGACCGGCCGCGGAAAAGGCGGGTGACAAGCTTCATTTCGGGACTCCATGCGTTTCGGTCGTTTACACGGAGCATCCTTCGCGCGGTGGAGTGGGGGTGCTCGTCTGATGACTTTCATATAGGCGTCGGCGAATACGGCTGCCGCGACGAAAACGAAGTGCGCCGCACAAAAAACGACACGCGCGAAACGTCTGCGGGCGGGCCGGGAAAAAACGCGGAATCTCAAGCTCTTGCCGACCGTGCCTGACGGTATGCGTGGCGCGCGGAGCAGCCATGCTGTTTGTGCGTAGCTTCGGCGGGCTTCCCGCCCGCTAGCCGCGGCGCGTGCGTGCCCGGCGGCAGATATCGTGGAGCCCGTCCGCCGCCCCCGGCCAGCCGATGTCCTTCAACATTTCGGGTGGCATTGTGTGGAGCAGGCGCCGGGTGCGGTAGAAGCGCCGTCGGCGCTCGATCTCGCCGAGAT
>ENA-UOVV01000518-UOVV01000518.1-compost-metagenome-genome-assembly--contig:-NODE-518-length-44651-cov-13.978675_pt1 | contig 44651 bp, 42 predicted proteins | sample MGYA00238155_ERZ761577 | MGnify/ENA primary metagenome ERZ761577 (study PRJEB28898, sample SAMN06268775) | compost metagenome | isolation source: Emeryville, CA | place: USA:Emeryville, CA | collected... | reverse complement strand
TGACGGCGGACTCTGGTTTCCCCTAACTCTTTATGGTTAACGCGAATTCTCTTTTGCAAGTCCGGGTGGAGCTTGTCAAAATGGGACAAAGGACGGCGGAATAGCCGCGGGGTTTAGTTTAGGGGGGGGAGCGTAATAGTGCCGTTCGATTTCACATCGATCTGGATGCCGCTTGGCCTGATCGGGCTGCTTGGCATTTATATGGTGGCCCAGTTTATTCAGGAGCGTCGCGATACGCGGCGCGCAATGGCCGAAGAGGCGCAGGCAAAGGCAGACGCGCCTGCCGAGGCTACACCGGCAGAAGCCGCATCGGCTGAGGCCGCGCCTGCTGCTGCAGAAGTGGCACCTGCCGAAGCAAGCGCTGCGCCCGCACCTGCTGCGGCGCCTGTTGCGGCGGCCGCCCCCGAAGAAAAGAAGAAGCGGAAGCTCCGTTGGCGGACGGCTTGGATCTGGATGCCGTTCCTGATCGGCTTTGCCGGGCAGGCCTATCTGACCTACATCAAGCCGATGCTGGAGGCGGGCGCGCAGTAAGGCGCGCTGCCATCGCACATCAGAAGAGGTTGAGTGCGGGCGTTTCACCGCCCGTTGCCATGTCTAGTATGGCGTCGATCAGGCGGTCCGGCTCGGCGACCTTTCCATGCGTGAGCAGCATCTTCGCCTTTGCGATCATGTCTTGCTTGCTGAGCGGCGCTTCGGGGTCGCCTTTCGCATTCGTGCGCTCTGCGTGAAGAGTTTCGCCGGAGGCGAGGCGGATCGTTACGCGCCCGCCCCATGAGGCGGGGTAGGCGGACGCCCACGGGTCGGCGCGCAGCACGCGCACCTTTGCGGCAAGGCCCGCGCAATCGGCCCGCGCCTTTTCGCCAAAGGCATCGAAGTTGACCTGCTCGCAAATGAGCGCGGCGGCGATTGAATGTTGCAGCGAGAACTTCGCTTCATAATCGCTTGCCGCTACAGGCCGGTCGCAGACATCGAGTGCCGCCTGATATGTCTCGACGACAATCTCCGCGATCTGATCGAGCGACACGCCATCGCGTGTGAGCCTTGCGCGCAATTCCTCGCCCGCATCGATCGTCGGATGTGTGTGGCGGCAGGACGGCCAGGGCTTGATCGAAGTGCGGACAAGCTGCCACGGCGCATCGGGGTTTCGCGTCACGGCATCAGGGTCTGCGTCCGGGCAGGCGGCGCGGAAGAAACCTTTTTCTCCTTCAAGAATGCGCGCCGGGCCGGTGAAGCCGAGCGCTGCAAGCTCGCCCGCGCGCACGCCTGCTTCCGCCGCATGGCCCGCATGGAGGTGCTTCGTCATCGCGCCTGTTTCGAGGAACTGCCAGAGGCCGGAGGACTGGCTCCCCGCATTGCCGAGCGCGTTTATCGCCGCTTCGTCGTCAAGGTCGAGCAGGGCGGCGGCTGCCATTGCCGCGCCGAAGGGGCCGCAAGTCGCGGTGTTATGCCAGATGCGGTAATGCTCAGGACCAACCGCCATGCCGACGCGGGCGGCCGCTTCAAAGCCATGCAGAATGGCGGTGAGCAATTCACGCCCGCCCTTGCCATACTTTGCGGCGAGCGCATAGGCCGCAGGCACGACAACGCAGCCTGGATGCACGACGGACTCGCGGTGCAGATCATCTGTTTCCAGAATGTGGCAGAGGCCACCCAGCAGGAAAGCCATGCGGCCGGGGTCCGGCGCGACATTGGCGGCGCTGTTGCCGTCAAACCATTTGAGCAGAATGCGGCCCGGTGCCGAGTTGCGCCCGGCAAGGCTGTTTGCCAGCGCGTCCAGCGTGAAGAGCGCCGCCATGTCGAGATCGGCTTGCGTGACCGGCTTTTCCCGCGTGAGCCGGACAAGGGCCGATGTGAGGGAGAGGGGTTCCGGGCGGGCGGATGACATATCGTTCACTGGCGGACGCTCACAAAATGAGGAATCTTCGCAAGGCTTCTCACTCCTGATACACCGTGAGGTGATGCAAGGCGATGCTGCGGCTCACGACTATAACGTCAGGGCGGCGCGCCTTGCCGTGAAAAGCGGCGCTGATTATAAGGATTCAGGTGTGTTCGCGGGGTGATTCGTCTGCCTGCCGGGCGGCTGGTGACCACGAACCGGGGTTTTTTCCGATGAACTCTCAGTCTGCAGGAAGCATCCGCCGCCGCGTCGTGTCGCGCGGATTTTCGCGTACGCTTGTCCTGCCGCTTTTCCTTGCACTGGCCGCCTGTAGCACCAGCAGCGAAGCGCCAAAGGCCGGTACGCCGCTGAAGCAGGGTGGCGGTTATTACAAGGTCGGCAACCCCTATCAGATCAACGGCATCTGGTATTACCCCGCCGAGAACGAGAAATATGACGCAACCGGCATCGCCTCCTGGTACGGGCCGCAGTTCCACGGAAAGATGACGGCGAATGGCGAGATTTTCGATCAGCACCAGATGACGGCCGCGCATCCGACGCTGCCCATGCCGGTGCTGGCTCGGGTGACCAATCTCGAGAATGGCCGCTCTGTCATCGTCCGTATCAATGATCGCGGGCCTTTTGCGGCAGGCCGCGAGATCGACTTGTCGCGCAAGGCAGCGGAAGAGCTGGGATTCGTGCAAAAGGGCACGGCAAAGGTGCGCGTGCAATATATCGGTCGTGCGCCGCTTGATGGCGGGATAGGGGACGGCACCGCCGTTGCCGAAACTTTTGTTGCGCCGCGCGTTGAAACGCCCGCCGAGGAAAGAAAGGTTGCTGCTGCCGCGCCTGTTACGAGCGTTGCGACGGTTTCAACCGCGGTGCTTGCGGCCCCTGCAGGTGCCGTCTCTGCGCCGCCACCGCCTGATACCTCCGCCATGGCTCCCATTCCCGACAATGCTGCGCCCGCGCCCGCGCCTCAGCCCACGGTGCAGCAGGTGCCGGTGACCGGCCCCGGCAATATTTATGTGCAGGCCGGTTCGTTCCAGAACCTTCAGAATGCCGAAAGCGTTCGCCAGCAGCTTGCAGGTGTTGGCCGCGTCGAAATCCATACAACAACTGTTGACGGTACGCCCTTCTATCGCGTCCGCGTTGGCCCGTTGAGCGATGTGCCCGCCGCCGACAGTTCGCTCCAGAGCGTCATCGCGCATGGCCATAAGAGTGCGCGCATTGTCATTGATTGATATGGCCTGCTTGCTGGCCTCAGACTGACCGTAACCTCTAGAAAGAAAGCATCGGCCCCCGCCATGATACGCAAGACGCTTGCTCCGGCCTTCTTCCTCGTGTTGCTCGCCTTTGCCGTGGTTATGCCACGCGCGGCATCCGCGATGGAGACGGCGGCCGAGTATGCCATTTTGATGGATTACGACACAGGTACCGTTCTCTGGGGCAAGAATGTCGATGAGGAGATGTATCCGGCGAGTATGAGCAAGCTCATGACGCTGGAGATGCTGTTCAATGCGCTGCGCGAAGGCACCGTCTCAATGGATGACGAGTTCCGCATCAGCGAATATGCGTGGCGCGCGGGCGGGGCGGCGTCCGGCTCCTCCACCATGTTTGCAGATCTCAATTCCTATGTGCCGGTTCACGCCATTCTGCGCGGCATTATCGTGCAGTCGGGCAATGATGCCTGCATTGCGACCGCTGAAGCGCTTGCAGGTTCCGAGAGTGCCTTTGCGGAAGCGATGAACGAGCGGGCGAAGAAGCTCGGCCTCAACAATTCCCATTTCGTGAACTCGACCGGCTGGCCGCATCCCGACCATGTCACGACCGCGCGCGACCTCGCGCTGCTCGCGCGCCATCTCATCAAGGACTTCCCGGAATATTATCCGATGTTCCGCGAGCTTGAGTTCACCTGGAATGGCATCCGCCAGGGCAATCGCAATCCGGCGCTCTATCTCGATCCCACGGTGGATGGGCTCAAGACCGGTCATACGCAGGTTTCGGGCTATGGCCTTGTTGCCTCCGCACAGCGTCGCGGGCAGCGGCTCATCCTTGTGATCAATGGTTTGCAGAGCGAGAAGGCGCGCGCGGATGAAAGCGCGAAGCTTCTCGACTGGGGCTTCCGCTCCTTCAAGCGCTATGATCTCTTCAAGGCCGGAACGCCGATCGAGAATGCGCCGGTCTGGCAGGGCACCTATGAGCAGGTGCCACTGGTCGCCAAGTCGGATATCAGCGTCCTCATGTCTCCGCAGCAGCGCAAGGACATGAAGGTGACGGTCGCCTATAACACGCCGATCATCGCGCCGGTTGCGGCCGGACAGGAAGTGGGTGTGCTGAAGATCGAGGCGCCGGACATGCCCCCTCAGGAGCACAAGCTCTATGCGGGCGGTGACGTGGCGCGTCAGGGCATCTTTGCCCGGGCGCTGAGCGGCCTGAAACACATGATCCTTGGCGACTGACGGCGTGGCGCGCGCAAGGTTCATCACGCTGGAAGGCGGCGAGGGGGCCGGGAAGTCCACTCAGATCAGGCGGCTTGCGGAACGGTTGACCGCGCGGGGGCATAAGGTTGTCACCACGCGGGAGCCGGGCGGTGCGCCGGGTGCCGAACTCATCCGCGAGCTGTTGGTAACGGGCGAAACGGGCCGCTGGGCGCCGCGCACGGAGGCGCTTCTTCATTTTGCCGCGCGCGAGGAACATCTCGCCCGCACGATCCGGCCTGCGCTTGATCGGGGGGACTGGGTAATCTCCGACCGCTTTGTCGACTCCACCATGGCCTATCAGGGCGTGGCGCAGGGGTTAGGGGCGGATTTCATCACCCGGCTGCGCAATCTCGTTGTGGGCGACGATATGCCCGTGCTCACGCTGATCCTCGATATTGACCCGGAACTTGGCCTCAAACGGGCCGGAGGGCGCGCCACGAGCGGCGAGGACCGCTATGAGCGCATGGATATCCAGTTTCACAAGAACCTTCGGCAAGCCTTTGAAAATATTTCAAAAAATGAGCCTGATCGCTGCGTCCTGATTGACGCTGAAGCCTCGGAAGACGAGGTTGCCTCGGCCATCTGGCGGGTTGTCGAGGAACGGCTCTCCCCCTGAGGACGGCCACATATCCCCAAGTTTGTGACAAAAAATTTCAGTTAACAGCATTTACCTTGATGCGATCTGTCGACTATAGAACACGGGTTTGATTTTGAGCCCGCAGACAGAACCGGCACCAAGGCCGCGCCCGACATGAAGGATCGCCGATGAAACGACGACACCGCGACGCCACGGGCGCGTTTGTTTCTCCTGCTGTTGCGACGGCTCTGACCCTCGCTCTGGTTTTTCTGCCCTCCACATCTTCCTCGGCCAATGAGGCCGAACGCGGGTTTGAAGCGACAAGCTACATCCTGCCTCTGATGAAGCCCGAAGTGGCGCCTGCCACCTATCCCAATCGCGGCCTGCATTTCATCGATCCGATCGACACTTCCAAAGCGCGCATGACATCCGGCTTCGGCTGGCGCACCCATCCGGTGCTGAAGGACCGCCGCTTTCACAAGGGCGTGGATTACGCCGCCCCCAAGGGCACGCCGGTCTATGCGACCGAAGACGGCATTATCAGCATGGCGGGCTGGCGCGGGAATTACGGCAAGCTCATCACGGTGAGCCATTCCGATTCCGTGAAAACATATTACGCCCATCTCTCCGGCTTCGCGCCGGGCATCCGGCCGGGCGTCGGAGTGAAGAAGGGCGAGGTCATCGGCTATGTCGGCATGACCGGGCTCGCCACCGGCAACCACCTCTATTACGAGGTGGTGGTGAATGACGAGCATATCGACCCGCTCGCCAGCGACCTGAATGAACAGGTGAACGTCCTCACGGCCGAGGTTGAGCGGCCGAAGGGGCGGGTTGCCCAGCGGCAGGGCACGGCGCCGGAAACGCGCTGACCGCGCTTCCTCCCCGTTACACCGCATGACGTGCGGACCCCCTCATGCTACCTAGAAGGCATGAGCGAGACCGAGATTCCCGAAAGCGACCGGCTGGGCGACTTCCCGCATCCGCGTGAGGTTTCGCAGCTTGTCGGGCAGAAGGAAGCCGAGCAGGCATTGTTCGACGCCTTCATGAGCGGCCGGATGCAGCATGCCTGGCTGCTGACGGGGCCGAAGGGCATTGGCAAGGCGACGCTCGCCTATCGCATGGCGCGTTTCGCACTGCATTACGGCACGCCTGACGCCGCCCGCGCGGCGGGCGCGCGCGATCTTTCCGTCCCGGAGAACTCGCCTGTCTTTCATCAGGTGGTGGCGGGAAGCCATCCGAACCTTCTCACCGTGCGCCGCCCATGGGATGACAAGACGAAGAAGCTCAAGACCGTCATCACCGTGGATGAGGTGCGCCGCATCGGCCATTTCTTCGGGCTGACAGCGGCAGAGCGCGGTGCGTGGCGTGTTGTCATTATCGACAGCGCGGATGAAATGAACCCCAATGCGGCCAATGCACTTCTGAAAGCACTTGAAGAGCCGCCCGCAAACGGGCTCTTTCTGGTCATTTCCCATCAGCCGGGACGTCTTCTCCCGACCATCCGCTCGCGCTGCCGGATGCTTCGCATGATGCCGCTGAGCGACTCCGATATTGCCAGGCTGATGGCCGATGCGATGGCGGGCGCAGCCCCCGCGCGCGGCAGGGGCAGGGCTGCGGACCCAAGCGAAGAAGAGCGGTTGCAGATCGCGCAGCTTGCGGAGGGCAGCGCGGGCCGTGCGCTCTCGCTTGCGGGTGGCGGCGGGCTTGATCTTTACAAGGAGATTGCACGCCTTCTGTCCGGCTTGCCGCGTCTCGACATTGCGGGTGTTCATGCGCTTGCCGACAAGGCCGGGCGCAAGGGGAGCGATGATCAATATGAGGCAATGGTCGAGCTGATCACGCTCTGGCTGCAACGCCTCATCCGCGCAGGGGCGGGGCTTGATACGGGGCTTGATATCGTGCCGGGCGAGGGCGCTTCCATGGCGCGGCTTGCCGCTGGTGGCAGCCTTGATCGCTGGGTCGAGGTATGGGAAAAGGTCGTTCAGTCCACGGTGCGCGGCGAGGCCCTGAATACAGACCGCAAGCTCGTGATACTGAACGCTTTTTCGATGCTTGAGGAAGCCGCGTCCATGCGCGCCGGTGCGTGAAGCCCGGCGTTCTTCTTTTCCGAGCAGATGAGTAAATGACCGCTCCAAAATACTACATCACGACAGCGATTTCCTATCCGAATGGCCCGCCCCATATCGGCCATGCCTATGAATCCATCACCACGGATGTCATTGCGCGCTACAAGCGGCTCGATGGCTATGACGTGCGCTTCCTGACAGGGGTGGACGATCACGGCCAGAAAATGGCGCAGACCGCCAAGGCAAAGGGCATCACCGCGCAGGCGCTGGCTGACGAGATGGCGCCGCTCTTCATGGAGATGGGCCGGCGGCTCAATCTCTCTAATGATGATTTCATCCGCACCACCGAGGCGCGGCATGAGCGCGCCTGCCAGCATATCTGGGAGAAGATTGCGGCTGCGGGCGACATCTACACCGGCAAATATTCGGGCTGGTATTCGGTTCGTGACGAAGCCTTCTACGACGAAGACGAGCTGACCGTGAACGAGAACGGCCAGAAATTCGCGCCGACCGGCACGCCTGTCGAATGGATGGAGGAGGAGACCTATTTCTTCCGTCTCTCTGCCTATCAGGACCGGCTGCTCGCGCTTTACGAGGCACAGCCCGATTTCATTCAGCCGTCGTCGCGCCGCAACGAGATCGTTTCCTTCGTGAAGCGGGGGTTGAAAGACCTCTCCATTTCGCGCGCGCGTTCGAAGCTCGATTGGGGCGTCGGCGTGCCGGGCGACCCGAACCATGTGATGTATGTCTGGATCGATGCGCTGACCAATTACATCACCGGGCTTGGCTATCCCGATATGGATAATGATCTTTTCCGGCGTTACTGGCCCGCCGATGTTCACATCATCGGCAAGGACATCGTGCGTTTCCATGCGGTGATCTGGCCGGCCATGCTGATGGCGGCCGACCTGCCGCTGCCGCGCCGCGTTTTCGGACATGGCTTCCTCAATGTGCGCGGCGAGAAGATGTCGAAGTCAGTCGGGAACGTAATCGATCCCTTTACGATTACAGACACTTACGGCGTCGATCAGATCCGGTACTTCTTCTGCCGCGAAGTGCCTTATGGCGCTGACGGCAGCTACAGCCATGAAAGTGTGGTGAACCGGATCAATGCCGATCTTGCCAATGACATAGGCAATCTTGCTCAGCGTTCACTTTCAATGATCGCAAAAAACTGTGACGGTGTCGTACCTTCTCACGGTTCTTTCTCACCGGAAGACAAGGCTCTGCTCGACAAGGCGGCGGCCCTTGCCGAGGTGACGCGCGCGCAGATGGAGCGGCTCGAGATCCACAATTATGTGGCGAGCGTCTTTGAAGTCGTGGCTGATGCGAACCGCTATTTCGCAGGGCAGGAACCCTGGGCGCTGAAAAAGACCGACCCGGAGCGCATGGCAACCGTGCTCTACACGACTGCAGAAACGGTGCGCCGTTGCGCGATCCTGCTTCAGCCGGTGATGCCGGCCTCGATCGCGCGACTGCTCGATCTGCTGGCGGTGGCGGAAGATCAGCGCGGCTTCGATGCGCTTGACAGGCCGCTGGTGCCCGGCACCGCGCTACCCGCGCCGCAAGGCGTGTTCCCTCGTTTTGTGGAGACGGAGGCGTCGCAATCATGACGCTGCCTGTGCTCGTTGACAGCCATTGCCATCTTGACTTCCCGGATTTCGGGCCGGAGGTCGAGGAGGTGGTTGCGCGTGCGCATGAGGCAGGCGTCGGGTTGATGCTCACCATCGGCACGAAGGTGAGCGAGTTTGACCGGGTGAGGGCGGTGGCCGAGCGCTTCCCGCATGTTTACTGCACGGTCGGCATCCATCCGCATGAGGCGGAAAGCGAGCCGGAGACGGACACGGCAACGCTGGTCGAACTAGCGAAACATCCGAAAGTCGTCGGCATTGGCGAGACCGGGCTTGATTATTTCTACGAGCACAGCCCGCGCGCCGCACAGGAGCGCAACTTCCGTTCGCATATCGCGGCGGCGCGGGAAACGGGCCTGCCGCTCATCGTCCATACGCGCGATGCCGATGATGACATGGCGCGCATTCTGGAGGATGAGATGGGGAAGGGTGCGTTTCCGGGGCTTCTGCACTGCTTTAGCTCAAGCCCGCAACTCGCTGAAAAAGCATTGGAACTGGGTCTCTACATTTCACTGTCCGGTATCCTCACCTTCAAGAATGCGGGAGAGCTGCGCGAGACGGCAGCGAAAGTGCCGATGGACCGGTTGCTCGTTGAAACAGATGCGCCTTATCTCGCGCCCATCCCGAAGCGCGGCAAGCGCAATGAGCCATCCTTCGTGGTCCACACGGCAGCGAAGCTTGCGGAAGTGAAGGGCGTGAGCCTTGTCGAACTTGCTGCCAGCACGACAGAGAACTTCCTGCGGCTGTTCTCGCGCGTGCCGCCGGAGGCTGTGCGCAGAGCATGAAGATGCGCGCGACCATATTGGGCTGCGGCTCATCTGGCGGCGTTCCGCGGCCCGGCATCGGCGGCCCGTTCTGGGGGGCGTGCGATCCGAACGAGCCGAAGAACAGGCGGCGGCGCTGTTCGCTTCTCATCGAGCAATGGGACAAGGACCCGACCCAGACGACCGCCGTACTGGTGGACACGTCGCCCGATATGCGTGACCAGCTCATTGACGCGAAGATCGGCTGGGTGGATGCGGTGCTCTTTACCCATGACCATGCCGACCAGTGCCACGGCATTGATGATCTGCGTATGCTCGCGATCAACAAGCGCCGCCGTGTCGATTGCTGGATGGACGAGCCGACAAGCGAAACGCTTCTCTCGCGCTTCGGCTACTGCTTCCGGGAAAAGCCTGGCTCCGGTTATCCGGCCATTCTGAACGACCATCTGATCGAGCGTCCGGGCGAACCCATTCGCATCGAAGGGCCGGGCGGCACGATCACCGCCATTCCGTTTGATCAGGATCACGGGAATATCCGGTCGCTCGGTTTCCGCTTCGGGCCGCTTGCCTATTCGGCTGATGCTGTTGGCATTCCCGATGAGAGCTTCGCGCTGCTTGAAGGCATCGAATGCTGGGTGGTGGATGCGCTGCGCTACACGCCGCATCCGACACATGCGCATGTGGCTATGGCGCTGGACTGGCTGAAGCGAGCGAGGGTGCGTCAGGGCGTTCTGACCAACATGCATGTTGATCTCGACTATATGACGCTCAAGAACCAGCTGCCGGATAATGTTGTTCCCGCCTATGACGGGATGCTGCTGACCTTCGATCTCTGAATAAAAAGGGCGCGCCTTTCGACGCGCCCTTATTTCCGGTTGCTATATGGTTCAGCGCTTCGAAGGCGTATCCACCTTGCGCAGATCCGTCTCGCGCACGATCTCGCCCGTCTTCCGGTCCATGACGATCTCCACCGGCTCGCCCATGCCGTTTGCCGCATGGAAGGCCATCTGGCTTTCGAGGGTCACGCCCGGAACCTGCTTGGCGTTTGAATATCCCCTTTCTTCAAGCCAGGCGACCGGATCAGAAATGTCCGCCTGCTGACCAATAAGGGTCGTTGTGGTCGTGACAGTCGTAGTGGCAATCGTGCCCGTAACCGGATCAACCTGCGTTGCCGCACCGGCATCTGTCTGCACCACACCGGGCGATTGGATGGTGGTCTGGGCCATTGCCGACGGCGCAAGGAGAAGGGCGGCACCAGCCGCGCCAGCCAGCAGGGCTTTTCCGAATTTCGACATAGGCATGTACTCCATCTGAGTTTGGCGTTGCTGGTCCCCGTGAACCCTCGCCGTAACAATGCGCGAGGCGCCAAATCGCTCCGGCGTTTCGCGCAAAAGCAACGGCGCAGAAGCCGAAACTTCTGCGCCGTGCCTGTGGCCTCCGTCGATGGACGAAGATTAGTAAGCAGCGTCTTCGCTGATCACCGTGCCGCTTTCCGTGTCGAGACGCACATTCACACGCTCGCCATCGGCATTGGTGGCCGTGAAGAGAGCTTCACCCTCAGCCGCGGCATCGCCCTGTGCATCCACCGGCTCGACATCCGTGTAGCCGAGAGACTCGAGCTGCGCGATGGAATCCGCGCCAGCCGCGCCATTGGTGTCAATCGCACCATCGATCTGCACATCACCCGTGGCTGCAGGCGGAGCAATGTCGGTGCCTGCGCTGCTGCCGGCCGGATCATTCGCGAAAGCCGGACCCGCCATCAGCGCGATACCAGCGGCACCGGCGAGAAGAAGCTTCTTGAACTGCGTCATGGTCATGTTCCTCCAGAACAAAGTTTCGCTGTAGCCCGCCGCCCATTACCTGAAAGAACCAACAACACCGCGATCCGTTCACTCCGTCACGAAATTGCCTCTCATGTGGTCACGCAGCAGATTGTTTGAAGGATCGGAAAGGAGAGGGCGCGGAACGCTCTCGCGGCCCACGCCCTTCAGCTAATCTTCAACTTCGTCATATTATGCAAAACCGCGTTACTGTGCGGACTGTTCGCTCAAAACCGCGCCAGTGCGCGTATCCACCACGACCGTCACTTCAGCGCCCGCCGGATTGATGGCGCTGAACGATGTTTGACCTTCGGCACGGGCGGCGCCATCCAACGGCTCGATATTGCTGTAACCCTGATCGACAAGTTTCAGGGCCGGATCGAGATCAGGGATCTGACTTTCCAGAGGCGCAATTTGCGTGCCCGTTTGTGCCGACATGTCATTCACGACATTGCCGCGCGTCTCAACGTCAGTCTCGGTGCCTGCATCCGTGTCGCTGCGAAGCGCACCTTTGGCCGATCCTGTGATGCCTGAGGCCGCGCCAGCGGCTTCCATGCGCGCATCAACCGAGGCATCGTCGCCGGTGACACCTGACGTGACGCCAGAGACAGTGCCTGTGGTAGCGCCGAGCACATCGGCCGCATGAACCGGGACAACCGGCGCGGTCGCAAGCGACACGCTGGTCACGCCAGCAAGCAGATACGTCTTGAACTGCGTCATGGGAGTCATTCCTCCAGACTGTGAGCACCCGAACAAAGGTTCAGCCGGTAGAACAACTCAGCCGCCGGGAAGTTCAGAAAATCGGCGTGCCAGGATTAGAATACATGGCCGGGGAAACAGGATCTGGCGGTTTTCCGGCCTGAATGGCCGTAACACCTCATATATTATTTATCATAATATATATTATCGGATAAACGCGGGTGGCTCTGGCGATACGCCCTCAAGGCTTCCCCGAGCCTTTCAACCGGTTCACCGCCACGGAGGTGATCTGATAGGTTCGGTATCAGACCCTGTCGCAAGGAGTTGTCGCCATTTCAGCCGTCATATCATCCGGTGTCATGCCGGCGTTGTTCATCGGGCATGGCAGCCCGATGAACACACTTGAACGAAACAGCTTCACCGAAGCGTGGCGCCTGATGGGTGAACAGATGCCGCGTCCGCGCGCCCTGCTCGTCATCTCCGCGCATTGGTATTTCGGCGCGACCGCTGTGACCGCCATGCCGAAGCCGCGCACGATCCACGATTTCTATGGCTTCCCTGAAGCCCTCTTCGAGTTTGAATATCCTGCACCCGGAGCGCCCGATGTTGCACAGGAAATTGTGGAAGCGGTGAAGCCCGAATGGGTTGGCCTTGACCGGGATCAATGGGGCCTTGATCACGGCACATGGTCCGTGCTTGCACATCTCTACCCGAAAGCAGATGTGCCGGTCGTGCAGCTTTCCATCAATGCGCTGCGGCCGCTTGAGTATCACGTCGAACTGGGTGCACGACTTGCCTCTCTGCGCAAGAGCGGCATCGCCATTCTGGCAAGTGGCAATGTCGTTCACAATCTTCGGCGGATTGAATGGAACAAGCCGAACGCCGCTTTCGACTGGGCGGAACGGTTTGATGAAGCCACTGTCGAACAGATGGCGAGCGTACCGGGCGACATTGTGAAGCTCACCGAACATCCTGATTATGAGCTTGCCGTGCCGACGCCGGATCACTTCATTCCCTTGCTTTATCTCGCGGGCCTTGCTGCGGCAGAAGGTAGCCCGGCGGAGCCCTTTTTGCGGGGCTATTGCATGGGCTCTCTTTCAATGACCAGCTATTCGCTTGGTATTGATACACCACCAGCAATAGCCGCGAAGAATGCAGCGGCAGTACCCGGCCACATACCTGCGGATCAGACGAATATCTGACTATTTGCTCGTGGTTGAAGTTTCCGTCACCCTCGCAGACTATGTCCTTAACGACAGGAGGTTTAAGGCATGAGCGCCGGAATTCAGATCAGTGGACGGGTTATCACCGCCGCACGCGGACTGGCAGGCATCAGCGAAAAGCATTTTGCCGATGCCGCAGGGATCTCCGTTGAGGCTTTGCGTGTGATGGAAGGCGGAGGCAGCGCATTTGTTCGTTCCGAACAGGATGTCGCCGCCATTTGCCGGGCGATGGATCATTTCGGTGTAATGCTGGTGGAGGAATCAGATGTCCTGGGCGCGGGTGTTCGGCTGAAATTCACCCGGCAGGACGCGCGCCAGATAACTCGAATGGAAGGTGAAGGCGGGATCGTCGGCTCTGACGATGCGCCTTGATCTGCACCTGAGTTAATTCATCTCTGTACGAACAATTGTGTTATTCGTACTTCGCGGAGATGTGCCGGTGACGGTCATCCTGAAAAATGCTGTGTGGCGGCTTTGGACTCGCCATTCGGCATCCAGATCATCGCCAAGGGTGACAAGGTTCCGTGGATGTCCTCGGCCGGGAATCTTCGTTCTCCCGGCGCATGGGCATTCGCAGCGCTGATCGTCGGCCACATCGTCATGTCGCTCTACCGCCCATTCATCAAAAAGGATAATGCGCTGAAGCGGATGATCTGAATCACCTTAAACCCCACCTGCCCTCTGAAATCGGCTAGAATGCCCGCACAGGCATTCACAATTTATGGATTCGTCACGATGGCTCTCAAGGCCGCGATTCTTCCCGTTACCCCGTTTCAGCAGAACTGCACGCTCATCTGGAACGATGAAAATATGCGCGGCGCCGTCAGCGATCCGGGCGGCGATCTGCCGCGCATCCGGCAGGCTGCCGAGCAGGCTGGCGTTACCATCGAGAAAATTCTGCTTACGCATGGGCATCTCGATCATGCCGCAGCGGCGGGCGATCTCGCGAAGGAACTTGGCGTTCCGATCGAGGGACCGCATGAGGAAGACCTGTTCCTGATTGAAGCCCTGCCTGATCAGGCCGCGAAATATGGCTTCGGCGCAGTCGGGCCGTTTCTGCCAAACCGCTGGCTGAAAGACGGCGATACGGTGGAGTTTGCCGGCCTCACGCTTGATGTGCGCCACTGCCCCGGCCACACGCCCGGCCATGTGGTGTTCTTCCATGAGCCGTCGCGCCTTGCGATTGTGGGCGATGTTCTCTTTCAGGGCTCTATCGGCCGTACGGATTTTCCGCGCGGCGATCACGGCACGCTCGTTCAGTCCATCCGCGAGCGGCTCTGGCCGCTGGGCGATGACGTGACCTTCGTGCCAGGGCACGGGCCGCTTTCGACCTTCGGGGTGGAGCGGCGGACCAATCCCTTTGTTGCGGATGCCAATTTCGGATGATGATGGGCAGGCACTCGCTTTTCCCCCTTCCCTTGCGAAAAGCATGGACAATCTGCGCGTGATCGGTTTCCTTATTCGCGCTGACAAATAATCAGAAAAGCAGCAAAAGGCGCCCTCAAGAGCGCTACCAGAAATGCCGCGAGCGCGAGACGCTCTGCTCGGTTGCTGAGGAAACAGGGATTATGACAACAAATAAAGTTTCAAGATGGCAGATGACCGCTTTCGCCCTGCCATCCATACCCATTGCCGCCCTAGGGCTGCCGCTTGTTGTCTATCTTCCTGCCTTCTACTCACAGGACGTTGGCCTCAGCTACACGCTGGTCGGCCTGATATTCATGCTGGTCCGGCTGGGTGACGTGCTTGTGGACCCGCTGGTCGGTGTCTTTACCGACCGCTATCCGAGCCGCTGGGGGCGGCGGCGTCACTGGATGGCGGTTTCGGTGCCGCTTCTCGCTGTCTCCTGCTATCTCCTCTTCATGCCGCTTCCCTCGGCCGGCCCTGTCTATCTGACGGTTGTACTTTTCATCGTTTATTGCGGCTATTCGCTGGTCGCCATCACCCATATGTCCTGGGGGGCGGAGCTTTCGACCGATTATGACGAGCGCTCGACCATTCAGGGTATGCGCGAATTCCTGCTCATCTTCGGCATGTTCACCGTGCTCGCCCTGCCCGCCTTCATCGAATGGTCCGCAGATGGCCATGGCGACGGCTTCCTCAAGATGTCGGCAATGGGGTGGTTCATCATCATCCTGCTTCCGTTGACCATCGGCATCGCGATGTGGAGCGTGGGCGAGCGCAAGCATGTGCAGGTGACGGAGCATATTCCCTTCGCTCAGGCCTGGGGCATCATCATCCGCAACAAGGTGCTGCAACGCCTGCTGGTCGCAGACCTGCTCGTTGCCATCGCACCAAGCGTTACGGGCACGCTCTATATCTTCTTCACGGCGCATGTCTTCGGCCTTGCCCAGTCTGCAAGCATGCTGCTTCTGATCTATTTTGTGGCCGGGTTTGTGGGCGTTCCCTTCTGGATCAAGATCAGCCACAAGTTTGGCAAGCATCGCGCTCTCGCCCTTGCCATGTTCTATGGCGCGGCGGTGCTACCGATTGTACTGCTCTTCCCGCGCGGAGAGTTCTGGTGGCTCTTCACCGGCTTCACGCTCTACGGCATCGCCTATGGCGCAAGCTCCTTCCTGCTTCGCTCCATCACGGCGGACTTCACCGACTATGACAATCTGGAAACAGGCCAGCAGCGCACGGGGCTTTACTTCTCGCTGCTCAGCCTGACCGGTAAGGCGGGCTCCGCGCTTGCGGTCGGCATTACCTATCCGATCCTCGACCTTATCGGCTTTGATGCGAATTCGGTGAACCCGCCGGAAGTTCTGAACAAGCTTGCCGCGCTTTATGTGGTTCTTCCTTCGGTCGTCATGCTTGCGGCTGCCTTCCTCGTCTGGAACTTCCCGCTGGACAAGGCGGCACAGGCAGATATTCGCCGCCGCCTTGCCGAGCGCGACCGGGCGCACCAGGATGATACGCTGCAGGAGGCGAGCGAAGCCGCAGCCGCCGTTGTCACGGTCGGCACCGCGAGCGGGATCGTTGACAAACCAGCCGATTGAGGTTCAGGGATTTGACGGACACCCAGCAAAGGATCGATGCCCTTCTCGCTATCATGGCGCGATTGCGCGATCCGGATGGAGGGTGTCCGTGGGATCTCGAACAGAACTTCGCCACCATTGCGCCCTACACCATCGAAGAAGCCTATGAGGTTGCGGACGCGATCGAGCGCGGCGAGCTTGCCGAGCTGAAGGATGAGCTGGGCGACCTGCTTTTTCAGGTCGTGTTTCACGCGCGCATGGCGGAGGAGCAAGGCGCCTTCAATTTTGCGGATGTTGTTCAGGCCGTCTGCGAAAAGATGATCCGGCGTCATCCGCATGTCTTTGGCGATGACGAGCAGAAAACGGCGGGAGCAGTCGCCGGACGCTGGGAAGAGATCAAGGCAGCGGAGAAGGCGTCAAAAGGCGTGGCGCAGCAGAGCATTCTTGATGACGTTCCGCTCGCCCTGCCCGCCCTTTCCCGCGCCGTGAAACTGCAAAACCGGGCGGCGCGTGTCGGCTTTGACTGGCCGGAAACGCGGCAGGTGATCGACAAGCTCAATGAAGAAATGCTTGAGCTGTCGGACGAAATTGCGAAAGGCGGAGACCCCGACCGGCTGGAAGACGAGATGGGCGACCTGCTCTTCGTCTATGCAAATCTTGCGCGGCACATGAAGATTGATCCCGAAGCTGCCCTTCGCCGCGCCAATGCAAAGTTTCGCCGACGCTTCGGATGGATCGAGCAGAGTCTTGCGGCACAAGGCAGGAAGCCGGAAGAATCCTCGCTTGAAGAGATGGACGCACTCTGGAACGAGGCAAAGCGCGCAGAGCGCTTTCAGGACGACTGAGCGTTTCGGAGAGCACGGATGCGCTCGGCGGTGCAGTGCCAGCTTTCCTCATCGCGCGCGACAAGATGCGGGCCTTGCAGTGTGCGAGGCGCATAATCCTCACCCGTTGCCATATCACGGACAACACCACCTGCTTCCCGAAGAATGAGCGAGCCGGGCGCATGATCCCAGGGCAACATGCGGTGATAGGTCACGAAGTCATGGCACCCCTTCGCGACATTCGTGTAGTCCACAGCAGAGCAAAGAAATGATGATTGCTGCCCTACCGTCCCGGCATGGGCGGTGATGGCGGTGCGCCAGTCCTCCGGCATGAAGCGGACATAGAAACTCGCAGCCTGCGCGGCAGGGTCGGCAGGTGCCGCGCCCGCACCGAGCCGTTGCATATTGCCGGCAGCGTACAGAAACGCGCCCTCGCCTCGGGCTGACATCACAAGTTCCTCCGTAACCGGAAGATATATCCACGCCCTTGTGACGCTGCCGTTCTCGATGAGCGAGAGCATGACGCCGAATGTATCCAGCCCATCAACAAAGTTCTTTGTTCCGTCCACCGGGTCGATGGTCCAGACAGGCATATCACTTTCCAGAAGCGACAGAAGCGAGGGATCGGCAGAGGCGGCCTCTTCTCCCAGCACATGAGAACCGGGCAGAAGGTTCAGAAGGCGCGGCGTCAGCCAGAGTTCCGACGCGCGGTCGGCGATGGTGACGTAATCGTCCTTTTCCTTCTCTTCGACCTCATGTCTCGCAAGAGCGCGGAAGCGCGGCATAATTTCCTGTGCCGCGACTTCCCGCATCAGTGCGGCGACTTCTTCCGAGAAACGGTCCATTTTTAATGCGCTACCGCCTGGCCTGTGGCGCCAAGGCGCCGCGCTAGGTCGGGGAAACGCTTTTCGAAGCGACCGGCGACGATGGGGGTGAGACCGAGATCCAGATGCACCATCCCCTCCTCATCATCCCGACGGGTGCGGACATGGGCATTGGCGTGAAGCCAGGCGATTGCTTCCCCTTCATTTGCAGGGAGATCGAAATGGACAGGGCGTTCCTCATCCACGATCAGGCTGTCAACCAGCGCCAGAAGCTCATTTGTGCCCGTTCCCTTCATGGCGGACACAGCTGCGGTGAATGGTTCGCGCGCGGCGAGGTTTATCGCCGCTTCGCGCGCCTCATCATCCAGCAGGTCGATCTTGTTCAGCACATCCACGATGTACTGCCCGTTCTCGACCGCGCTTTCGCGCGTCACACCGAGCGAAGCGAGGACATTCTGGACATCCTGCTTCTGGATTTCCGTTTCCTCATGCGCCGCATCGCGGACATGCAGGATGATATCTGCCTCGAGCACTTCTTCCAGTGTCGCGCGGAAGGCGGCAACGAGATGCGTGGGCAGATCTGAAATGAAACCCACCGTGTCGGAAAGGATGACCTTGCGACCGCTCGGCAGGATGAGGCCGCGCATGGTCGGGTCGAGCGTGGCGAAGAGAAGGTTCTCTGCGAAAACGCCCGCCTCTGTCAGCCGGTTGAACAGCGTTGACTTGCCCGCGTTGGTGTAGCCGACAAGTGCCACCACCGGGTATGGCGCTTCGCGGCGCTTCTTCCGGTGCAGTTCGCGAGTGCGGGTCACAGTCTCAAGCTGGCGCTCGATCTTGACGATCCGCTCCTGAATCATGCGGCGGTCCGCCTCGATCTGCGTTTCACCGGGGCCGCCAAGGAAGCCAAAACCACCGCGCTGCCGTTCAAGGTGGGTCCAGCTGCGCACAAGGCGGCTCTTCTGATAGTTGAGATGGGCAAGCTCAACCTGCAGCGTGCCTTCGCGCGTATGCGCCCGCTCGCCGAAAATCTCGAGAATGAGGCCGGTGCGGTCAAGCACCTTCACGCTCCAGGCCTTTTCGAGATTGCGCTGCTGGCCGGGGCTGAGGGAGCCGTCCACCACGACAAGCTCCACATCAAGCTCCGCGATGCGGGCTTTCAGCTCTTCAACCTTGCCCTCACCGAACAGCGTTGCCGGACGCTGCGTCGCGAGCGGCACGACCGCCGTTCCGACCACGTTGAGAGAGATCGCGGCCGCAAGCCCGACCGCTTCCTCCAGCCGCGATTCAGGCGAACGGAGTTTGCCCGTCCCCCGATGTTTCGCAGAGGATTTCAGCCATGGCACGAGAACGAAGGCGCGCGTCGCCTCTCGCGGAACCACCTGAAAGGCTTCCGGGCCGCGCTTCTCGTCTGCGGAATATTCCTGATCATCCATCAAAGACTAAACTCTCAGGCCTCGTCCCCGTTTCCCTCAGCATCGAAGAGTTGTACAGGCTGGGCCGGCATGATGGTCGAGATGGCATGCTTGTAAACAAGCTGCGAATGCCCGTCCCGACGCAACAACACACAAAAATTATCGAACCAGGTGACCACGCCCTGCAGCTTCACGCCATTGACCAGGAAGATGGTGAGGTTCGTCTTGTTCTTCCGAACATGGTTCAGGAACGTGTCCTGAAGATTATGAGTCTTTTCCATGGGTAAACCCCATTTTTGAGTTTCAGGGTGCCAGACCTCTGCCGCCTTGGACTGGCTTATCTTGGTCCGCAAACGGTCGGAATGCGGATGCGACTTGTCTCTACACTCTGGTGTTTCGCATTATGCTGCAAGTGCGAAATTTACTTCGCAAGCGCAATTCATCAAACCTCATCAACTCAGCTCACAGTGCCGCATATAGGCCTCCCTCAGACGCAGCGAAAGGGAGCCGGGTGCGCCATTCCCTACCGGCTGGCCATCAACCTGCGTTACAGGGAGCAAGATAGCGGAAGAGGCACTTATGAAGGCTTCGCGAGCGGACTTCGCCTCCTCCGGCGTGAAGGGGCGCTCCACCACCTTCATCCCCTCGCTTCTGGCGGCCTCCAACAGCACCTTGCGGGTGACGCCGCTCAGAATATCGGGGCCTTCCGGCCTTGATACAAGGTGCCCTTCCCTGTCCACGATCCAGGCATTGGTGGACGAGCCTTCGGTGACAAAGCCCTCCCGGTCCACAAGCCAGGCTTCATAGGCCCCCGCCTCGCGTGCGGTTTGCTTGGCGAGGATGTTGGGAAGCAGCCCCACGGATTTGATATCACACCGCCCCCAGCGCTGATCCGGCAGGGTAATGACGGAGACGCCCTGCGATAGCGCCGCCTCGATGCGGGCCATGTTGAGCCGCTTGGCGGTGACGACAATGGACGGATTGACAGGCCTTGCCGGAAAGGGATGGTCGCGCGGTGCAACGCCTCGCGTGACCTGCAGATAGACAAGCCCGGCATCTCGCGTGAGGCCGTTCCGGCGGACCACTTCGCGCAGGATGAGGCCAAGGGCGGCGGGAGCCACCGGCATCGCGATCCTCAGCGCATCGAGCGAGCGCGCCAACCGCTCCATATGGAGGCGCTCATCCATGAGCTTCCCGTCGCGCAGGCCGCAGACTTCATAGACGCCATCGGCAAATTGATAGCCGCGATCCTCGATATGGACGGCGGCTTCGGCGTGCCGCAGATAGCGGCCATTCACATAGGCAATACGAGACAAGACGGCGCTCCCCGGCGCGGTAGCAGATCAGAAGAATTGGAGGCTGACGCGGAACATCTGTTCCACCTTTTTTACGAGATCGGAGCGGACGAAAAGAATGACGTGGTCGCCCACCTGAACTTCCGTCTCGCCACGGGGGATGATGACCTCTCCCTTGCGGACAATCGCGCCGACCAGAATGCCACGCGGCAATGCCACTTCCCGAAGCGGCTTGCCAACCATCGGAGAGGTTGCGAGCGCCTCGGCCTCGATGACCTCCGCAGCGCCATCCCGCACCGTCTGCAACCCGCGGATGCGGCCACGGCGGACATGCTGAAGCACGGTTGAAACGGTTGCCCCGCGGGGATTGATGAAAGCATCAATGCCGAGCGAGTGCATCAGTGGCTCGTAGGTCGTATTGTTGATGAGCGCCATGGTGCGATAGCATCCTTCGCGCTTTGCTACGAGGCAGGCAAGGATATTCGCCTGATCATTATTGGTGAGCGTCAGCAGCGTTTCGGTGTCGGATATGCCCGCCTCATGCAGCAATTCAGGGTCAAGCCCGTCGCCATGCAACACGATGGACCGCTTCAGCCGGTCTGCGGCATAAACCGCCTTTGCGCGATCGCGCTCGATGAGTTTGACGCGCGTGCCGGAATGGCTTTCCTCCAGTGCCTGCGCCACATGAAGACCGATATTCCCGGCGCCGATGATGATAATGCGGCGCGCCTCGGCTTCCTCATGCCCGAAAATCGTCAGCGTGCGGCGAACATCGCGGATATCCGCCGCAAAATAGACCTCGTCGCCGACCAGCATTGAATCATCGCTCTGCGGCACGAAGAGATCGCCATTGCGCACCACCCCGACAACACGGGAGCGAAGATCGGGGAAAAGTTCTGTCAACTGACGGAGCGGCGTGTTGACGATGGGACAATTTTCTTCCAGCAACACACCGACGACGCTCACCTTCCCTTCCGCGAAATGCAGGATATCGAAAGCGCCGGGCACGGCGAGGCGGCGCAGAACCGCCTTCCCTACTTCCAGCTCCGGCGAGATGATCACGTCAATCGGCAGGTGATCCTGCGAGAAAAGCGTCTGGAAGCCGGGTTGCAGATAGGATTGCGAGCGGATACGAGCGATCTTTGTCGGCACATTGAAAATGGAGTGAGCGACCTGACAGGCGGTCATGTTCACTTCATCATGAAAGGTAACGGCGATCAGCATGTCTGCTGACTCAGCGCCTGCGCGTTCCAGCACATCGGGATGCGCACCGTGGCCAACAATGGCGCGCACATCGAGCGAATCCGAAATCTGCTGAACGAGTTGCGGCGACTGCTCGATCACCGTCACATCATTCTGTTCGGAGGCAAGCTGCCGGGCGATGCCGAAACCAACCTGCCCTGCGCCACAAATGATGACTTTCATGATCCGGTTTCTTCGTTTTGTGCGACGCTGAACAATATCAGGCGGGCACGTCTGGCCGGTTTGCTGTGGCAACACCCAGCGATTTGAGTTTGCGATGCAGCGCGGAACGCTCCATGCCGATAAAGGCGGCGGTGCGCGAGATGTTTCCGCCGAAACGGCTGATCTGGGCCATCAGATACTCACGCTCGAACGTCTCGCGTGCTTCGCGCAGCGGAAGCGCCATGATGTGTTCCCCGCCCGCGCCATTCACCGACATCTGCGCCGAGGTCGTAACTTCTGCGGGGAGCATGTCTGCCGTTACCACCGCATTCGGATCGCCCGACGCGAGGATCAGCAGCCGCTCGATATTGTTGCGAAGCTGGCGGACGTTGCCCGGCCAGTCATGCGCCTGAAGGGCGGCCATTGCATCGTCCGACACGCGGCGCTGCGGCAGACCCGTTGCACGGGAAATCTGTGCCATGAAATGCTCGACGAGTAGCGGAATGTCCTCGCGCCGTGCGGCGAGCGGCGGCACGTTGATCGGCACGACATTCAGCCGGTGATAGAGGTCTTCGCGGAAGCGGGCCTTGGCGATTTCCTCAAGGAGATCACGGCTGGAAGAGGACACGACGCGCACATCCACCTTGACGCGGGCTCCGCCGCCCACGCGCTCGAATGTCTGGTCCACCAGCACACGTAAAATCTTGCTCTGGGTCTCAAGCGGCATCTCGGCCACTTCATCGAGAAAGAGCGTGCCGCCATGTGCCTGCTCGAAAACGCCGACCTTGCGCGGGCCGGATGCGGTTTCCTCAGTGCCGAAAAGCTCTATCTCCATGCGCTCTGGCGCCATGTTTGCCGCATTGATGGCGACAAAGGCATTACCTGCACGGCGCGAGCGCGCATGAAGCAACCTTGCGACAACTTCCTTGCCCGAGCCTGACGGCCCCTGAATGAGAACGCGGCTGTTTGTCGGCGCGACTTTTTCGATCGTCTGCCGCACATGGGAAAGCGCAGGTGAGGCACCGATCAGCACCGTGTCATCGCCCGCGCGCAGACGCAGCTCGCTGTTTTCGCGGCGCAGCCTGTGCGCCTCGATGGCGCGGCGGACGATGAGGATAAGCCGATCTGCCTTGAACGGCTTTTCAATGAAGTCGTAAGCGCCCTTCTTGATGGCGGAGACAGCCGTTTCGATATTGCCGTGGCCGCTTATCACGATCACCGGCAGATCAGGATGGCGCTCGCGAATGACATCGAGAAGCTCAAGCCCGTCAAGCTTGCTGCCCTGAAGCCAGATATCGAGAATGACAAGGCCGGGACGGCGCGCCTCGATGGCAGCGAGTGCCTTGTCGCTGTCTCCGGCGCTGCGCGTATCATAGCCTTCATCGTTGAGAATACCCGCGACCAGTTCGCGAATATCCGCTTCATCATCCACAATCAGAATATCAGACGCCATTGACAGCCTCTTTACCTATCCGTCCGGCTGCGCGCTCAGCGCTGCCATTCTTGTCGTTCGAAACTTCATCCGCCACACGGTGTCGCGGAAAAATGAGCCTCACCCTTGCGCCGCTTTCCCAGCCCTCATCGGCAGGCGCATCCTCGAGAATGAGCTTGCCGCTGTGGTCTTCCATCACCTTGTTGACGATGGCGAGGCCAAGCCCTGTGCCTTTCGCGCGTGTTGTCATGTAAGGCTCGGTCAGGCGCGAGCGATCCGCTTCCGGCAGACCGCAACCTGAGTCCGTTGCCGTGATGGTGACGTTTTCATCATCTGCAGAAAGGCGAATATGGATCCGCCCGATCTTCTCGCCGGGCTTTCCCTGCGGCTCTGCGCCTTCCTCGCCGTCTTCCTGACCAACACGCCGCACGGCTTCTGCGGCATTCTTGAGAATGTTCGTCAGCGCCTGGCTGACGAGACGGCCATCACATTCAAGCATCACCGTCTCGTCGGGGAGTTCCAGCATATAGTCGATATCCGGGTGGCCAACGCGCTGGAGGAATACCGACTGGCGCAGAACCTCGTTTATATCGATCACCTTCATCGTGGCAGAAGGCATGCGCGCAAAGGAAGAGAACTCATCCACCATGCGGCCAATATCGCCGACCTGCCGGATGATGGTCTGCGTGCACTGCTCGAAGACTTCCGGGTCGGTGGTGACTTCCTTGCCATATTTCCGGCGCAGGCGCTCTGCCGAAAGCTGGATCGGCGTGAGCGGGTTCTTGATCTCATGCGCGATACGGCGCGCCACATCCGCCCAGGCGGACGTTCGCTGCGCGCGCACGAGTTCAGTGATGTCATCAAAGGTGAGAACGAAACCGCCCTGTCCTGAATCCGTCATCTCGCGCGTCACGCGCAGGTTGAGAATGCGCTCCTGCCCGCCCTGCTCCAGAACGGCTTGCGCCTGTGCCGTGCGGGCGGGATGAGCGCGCGCATCTTCCACCGCCGCCGCCATTTCGGGAATGGCATCCGAAATCGTGCGCCCCAGAAGATCGGACTCCGCCGTGCTGAAGAAGCGCAGCGCCGCGCGGTTCGCATGGGTGATGCGGCCCTCATTGTCGAGACCAAGCACACCGGCGCTGACGCCTGAAAGCACGGCTTCGGTGAACTGCCTGCGCTCATCAAGCTGGTGGTTTGCGGCGATGAGATCGTTGCGCTGACTCTCAATCTGGCTCGTCATGCGGTTGAAGGCACCGCTCAACATGTCGAGTTCATCGCCCGTGCCGCTCACGGGCACACGGGCCCGAAGATCACCAAGGCTCACACGCTCCGCCGCACCGACAAGACGGGAGATCGGATCAACAATCCGGTTCGCGGCCCAGAGGCCAAGCCAGATCGCCGCCAGAAGCGTGATCAACGCCACTGTCACATAGATGAGGGCGAAAGTGACCTGAAACTGGTTGCGGCGTGATTCAAGATTTTCATATTCGCTGACAGCGGCGCGTGTCTCGGACAGATGCTCGAGCACTGTCGCATCCACGAAACGGGCGACATAGAGGAATACATCCTCCTTAGATGGCAGGGCGACGAGGGCGCGGATCTGGTTGTGATCCTCGACCACAAAAAGCGCGACATCATTTGCCTGCGCCGTTTCGAAGTAGCGCCGCTCCGGCATGCCGACCTCAACGCTGCCGCGCGCCTGCGCAAGAATGCGCCCATCCGACTTGATGAGATAGGCGCCGTGAAGCGCGCGCACCCGCATCTGCCCGTTGAAAACGGTCTGGAAGTAAGGCGGGTTTGTTTCGAGCAGGCTGAGTTCACGATTGAGATCGGTCGCCATGGCGAGCGTGTCGCCGCGCAGAACCTGCCGGTGCTCGTTCAGATAGGCCGCCGCTACCGTCTCGGCGTTTGAAATAATGGTCTGGGCGCGCTCGCCGAACCATGTATCGAGGCCGCGATTGAGCGTGACCGCCGCAAAGACCGCGACGATGATCGCGGGCATGACCGCCACGATCGAAAAGAGCGTCACCAGTCGCGCATGGAGCTTTGCCCCCGCCGTGCCACTCACCCGCGCAAGGATGATCTTTACCACCCGCCAGAAGATCAACCCCACCAGCACCAGCACGATGGCAAGGTTGGCAAGGAGCAGGGAGATCACCAGACCGCGCGTCGGCGCAAAAGGCGTCAGTCCCGTCAGCAGCATATAGGTGAAGGAGCCAAGGCAGATCGCCAGAATGACGAGGCCGACTGACAGGGACGCGGAAAAATGCTTCCGGCTCAGGAGACGCCAGAATCGGCTTTCCCATCGCGCGGCCCGGTCCTGCCCGGATTCTTCCACCTGATCTGTCGGTACCATGCCTGTTCCTGCGCGGCGGCGAAAATGCAGAAGGAGAGCAGGAATCCGAGCCGAACCGCTCATCCTGTGCCCAAAGCGCCACGCTCCTCGTTCGGCCCGTGCGTATTCTGTAACAGCAGACGATACCGTTCAACAACAATGTTGCGGGTTTACATCACCAGGGCGGGATGCGGGCGCAGGCGGAAGGCCGTTTCGTCCCTTACTTCAGGCCGCGGATGACCTGAATGTCGAGGTCACGGATCTTCTTGCGGAGCGTGTTGCGGTTGATGCCGAGGAGGTGGGCCGCCTTGATCTGGTTTCCGCGCGTGGCGGCGAGCGTCATGCTGAAGAGCGGCTTTTCGAGTTCCCGCAGCACGCGGTCATAAAGGCCGGGGGGTGGCAACTCGTCCCCATGCGCGGCGAAAATGCGGTTAAGGGTTCTCTCGACAGCGGCAGACAGAGGCTCGTCCGAGACAGGCTCTTCGGCAGGCTTGCCGAAATCCGGCTCGGCGAGTTCCGCCTCAAGGATCGAGGCGCCGATGGTCTCTTCGGTGTAGAGGGCAGCAAGGCGGCGCACGAGATTTTCCAGCTCGCGCACATTGCCCGGCCAGCGATAGCGGCGAAGCAGCTCCATCCCCTCCGCATCAATCATCTTCGGCGGCAGGCCTTCATCCTCTGCCTGACCGAGAAAATGGCGCACGAGATCAGGCACGTCCTCGGAACGCTCCCGCAGCGGCGGCAGGCGGATGGGCACGACATTCAGCCGGAAGAAAAGGTCTTCGCGGAAAAGCCCCTGATTGATGAGCTGGCGAAGGTCGCGGTTTGTCGCTGCGACGATGCGCACATCGGTCTTGATGGGCGTGCGGCCGCCGACTGTCGTGTATTCCCCCTGCTGCAACACGCGCAGAAGGCGCGTCTGCGCTTCCATCGGCATGTCGCCGATTTCATCGAGGAAAAGCGTGCCGCCTTCTGCCTGCTCAAAGCGGCCCGTGGCACGCTGGCTTGCGCCGGTGAAAGCGCCCTTCTCATGGCCGAAGAGTTCGCTTTCGATCAGCTCACGCGGGATCGCGGCCATGTTCACGGCAACGAAGGGGCCGTTCCGCCTGCGGCCATAATCATGCAGCGCACGCGCAACGAGCTCCTTGCCGGTGCCACTCTCGCCCGAGATCATCACGGTGAGGTCCGTCTGCATGAGCCGCGCGAGAACGCGGTAAATGTCCTGCATGGCGGGAGAGCGGCCGATCAGCGGAATCTTTTCGTCTTCTTCCGGTTGCTGGCGCGCAATGCCCGGCTCACGCGGCGCGGTCATCGCCCTGTCCACCACTCGGATCAGCTCGTTAAGATCAAATGGCTTCGGCAGATATTCGTAGGCGCCGCGCTCCGCCGCCGTGATGGCGGTCTTGAGCGTGTTCTGTGCGCTCATCACGATGATCGGGATTTCGGGGCGCGCGCGTTTGATGCGGGGAATGAGGTCGAAGGCATTTTCATCCGGCATCACCACATCGGTGATGATGAGATCACCCTCCCCCTGGCTCACCCAGCGCCAGAGGGTGGCGGCATTGCCTGTGGCTCGCACATCATATCCGACGCGGCCGAGTGCCTGATTGAGAACGGTGCGGATCGCCGTATCGTCATCCGCAAGAAGAATGGTTCCGCTAGGCATGGACCTCTCCTGTGCGCGTGGGGGCATGATCATGTGCCACGGCGCTTGTATGCATAGGCAGCAGCACACGGAAAGTCGTTCGACGCGGCGCGCATTCACATTCGATGATGCCGCCATGATCGCCGATGATCTTTGCGACAAGCGCAAGACCAAGTCCGGTGCCGGAAGATTTTGTCGTCACGAAGGGATCGAAGAGATGTTCCATCAGATCATCTGACACACCCGGCCCGTTATCGATGACGCAGATTTCAAGCGGCAGGCTCACGCGGTCGCGGCTGCCAGGCATGGAAAGGCGCACGCCGGGCCTGTAAGCGGTGGTGAGGATGATTTCGCCGTCACTCGCGCCGTCAATCGCCTCGGCGGCATTCTTCAGCAGATTGAGAAAGACCTGAATGAGCTGATCCTTATCGCCAAGAACAGGCGGCAGCGAGGGGTCATATTCCTCGACAATATGGATGTTGCGCGCAAAGCCCGTCAGTGCGAGCTGCTTCACATGGCCGAGAACAAGGTGAATGTTCACCGGCTCGCGCGGGATGGGGCGCTCGTCGGAGAAGACCTCCATCCGGTCCACAAGCTTGCAGATGCGGTCTGTTTCCTCGCAGATGAGACGCGTCAGCGTCTTGTCATCAAGCGGGGCTGACAATTCGAGAAGCTGGGCCGCACCGCGAATACCGGAAAGCGGGTTCTTGATTTCATGTGCGAGGATCGCGGCCATGCCGGTGACGGAGCGCGCCGCGCCGCGATGCGTCAATTGCCGGTCCATCTTTTGCGCCATGGTGCGCGCTTGAAGCAGCAGCAATACATGGCCCGGATATTCGGTCAGCGGTGTCACCTGAATATCGACGAGACGATCCCCGATACGCGGCGTGCCGATCTCGACGCCGTATTCATTCACCGAGACGCCGCGCTCGAAGACCTGTTCGATCAGCGCGATGAGGGGGCTGCCAAAGGCGACAATCTCTTTCAGCGGATGGCCGAGCAGCAGCGCTGAACTTGCCGCGAAAAACTCTTCCGCGCTGTCATTCACATACTCAATGGCGAGATCGCGGTTGAGCAGGATAACCGGATGCGGCATCGACTTCAGGATGACATGCGCTTCGGGTACACCGGCGGCGGAAAAGTTCTGCTGCATCACGCGGCCTCCCGCTTTCTGTTTTCGGCTGGCTCCGCTTCCGCGGCACGGCGATAGAAAGCAGCAAGAGCTTCCAGCACGGCGGCTGGCTCGCTCATCCGCACGATGTTTCGCTTCGTTTCCATTGCTTCTTCGGGGAAGCGGCGCGACGCCTCTTCGAGATACCAGACGAGATGCTTTCGCGCGACGCGGATGCCGAGGCCTTCGCCATAGTGATCTATCATGTCGCGGTAATGTGCGGCGACGATCTCGCCCTGCTCGCTCCATGACGGCGCGGGGAGCTTGTTGCCTGTCTTCAGGAAGTGAGCGATCTGCGCGAGGAACCAGGGACGCCCCTGCGCGCCGCGACCGACCATCACCGCATCGGCGCCGGAAGCGTCAAGGATGCTGCGCGCATCTTCCTCGCTCGTCACATCGCCATTCGCGACCACGGGAATGGAGACAGCCTTTTTCACTTCGGCGATGAAGTTCCAGTCCGCCCTGCCCTTATAGAATTGGCAGCGGGTGCGGCCATGCACGGTGACGAGCTTCACGCCCGCCGCTTCGGCGCGGGAGGCAAGTTCCGGTGCGTTGCGGGTCGCGTCATCCCAGCCCGTGCGCATCTTCAGTGTGACGGGCAGGTCAACCGCGCCGACCGTTGCCTCGATCAGCCCCAGCGCATGGTCGAGATCGCGCATGAGGGCCGAGCCCGAAAGGCCGGATGTCACCTGCTTTGCGGGGCAGCCCATATTGATGTCGATGATGTCGGACCCTGCCGCCGCGGCGACCCTGGCCCCCTCCGCCATCCAGCGCGCTTCCCGCCCCGCAAGCTGGATTGAGAGCGGCGCGAACTCGCCAGCGCCTGCTGCACGGCGCACCACATCCGGCCTTGCCCGCACCAGTTCGTCGCTTGCCACCATCTCAGAGACGACAAGCCCCGCCCCTAGCCGGTGCGCGACCCGGCGGAAGGGCAGATCGGTCACCCCCGCCATGGGTGCCAGAAGCACAGGGTTTGGGAGGGTGTGGGAGCCGATGGATATGGTCAAACTATAGGCACCGAGAGAGATTGCACAAATTTTGAACAAAATACTTCCTGCCTAAAGTTTCGGCAAGGCAAATCGCTTGCACTGCGGCATTTGGGGTGCGAAACGAGCAGATATGAAAGTCGCCGCGCTGATCGTGGCGGCCGGTCGCGGCAGCCGTGCCGGGCCGGGCGCGCCCAAGCAATATCGCCTGCTGGCCGGGGTGCCGGTGCTCAGGCGGACCCTTGCGGCCTTCGCCGACCATCCGGGGATTTCCTCAATCCTGACGGTCATCCACCCGGATGACGAAGCCGCTTATGGGGAGGCGTCTGCGGGTGTGCCAAAACTGCTCCCCGCGACGCATGGCGGGGTAACGCGGCAGGCGTCCGTTCTCGCGGGACTGGAGGCGCTTGCGGCTGAGGGTGCTCCCGACCGCGTGCTCATTCATGATGCTGCCCGGCCCTTCGTTAGCGCGGGGCTGATTTCAGACTGCATCGGGGCGCTGGACAGGCATGAGGGCGCCCTGGCGGCCCTTGCCGTGACCGATACGGTCCGGCGCGGAGTATGCGGCATGGCGGGCGACACCATTCCGCGCGACGGACTGTGGCGTGCGCAGACGCCGCAGGCTTTCCACTTCGATGCCATTCTTGCCGCCCATCGGCAGGCAGCGGGTGCTGACTACACGGATGATGTGGCCGTAGCCGCAGCGTCGGGCATGGAGGTTGCGCTTGTCGAAGGGGATGAGAACAATTTCAAGATCACCAGTGCGGCAGATATTGACCGGGCAGAACGGATGCTGATGCAGAGCGGCGAAACGCGGACAGGCATGGGCTATGACGTGCATAGTTTCGGGCCGGGCGATCATGTCTGGCTTTGCGGCGTGCAGATCCCGCATGACGCCGGGCTGGTCGGACACTCCGATGCCGATGCCGGGTTGCACGCGCTGACGGATGCCATTCTCGGTGCGCTTGGCGCGGGCGATATCGGCCAGCATTTTCCGCCGAGCGACCCGCAATGGAAAGGCGCTGCCTCCGACATATTCCTCGCCCACGCGGCAGAACTGGCCGCAAAGGCTGGCGCGGTCATTTCCAATGTCGATGTGACGCTGATCCTTGAGGCGCCGAAAATATCTCCGCATACGGACAGGATGCGCGAGCGTGTTGCAGATATTCTCGGTATCGCCAGGGAGCGCGTGAGCGTGAAGGCAACAACCACCGAGAAACTCGGCTTCACCGGCCGACGCGAAGGCGTGGCAGCGCAGGCCGTTGCAACGCTTCGCTTCCGGTGACGCGATGATCCGCCTCACCGCCTTGCCGCCCACCCTTCCTCTCCATCACCCTGCTGCGCTGGCGGCGACATGGTTCGGCTCTGGTCTTCTTCGCCCTGCTCCCGGCACATGGGGCACGCTTGCTGCCCTTCCCTTCGCCTTTGCGATTGAGTGGGCAGGCGGCCCGCTCGTTCTTGCGCTGGCGGCGCTTCTTGTTTTTGCCGTGGGTATCCGGGCGGCGGGGCTTTACTGCGTTGCGGCTCAAAAGGATGATGCACCCGAAATCGTGATCGACGAAGTGGCGGCTGTCTGGCTCGTCGTCGCAGCCCTGCCCGCCACAGCCGAGGGATTCATTGCCGCTTTTGTCATTTTCCGCTTCTTCGACATTCTGAAACCCTGGCCGATCCGTCTGGCAGAGCGGCGCTTCAAGGGTGGTTTTGGTGTCATGATTGATGACATGCTGGCCGCTCTTATGGCGATCCTCGCCTATCTCGTTTTCGACCTTCTATGGACGGTTGTCTCATGAGCATGTTTCCGCGCCGCCTCATCCATCTCGCCGAACTGACCCTTGTCGATGCCCGCGAGGCAAAGCTGAAAGTTGCGACAGCCGAAAGCTGCACCGGCGGGCTGATCGCGGGCTTGCTGACGGAAATTGCGGGTTCATCGGACGTGGTGGAGCGCGGCTTCGTTGTCTATTCCAATGAAGCCAAGCGTGACATGCTCGGCGTTCCCGGCGACCTCATCGCGGATGTTGGCGCGGTGTCAGAGCCGGTTGCGCGCGCAATGGCAGAAGGCGCGTTGAAAAACTCCAGAGCTGACATCGCTGTCTCGGTCACAGGTGTTGCCGGGCCGGGTGGCGGCACGCCGATGAAGCCGGTTGGTCTTGTACATTTCGGCGCAGCACGGGCAGGTCGCAGCATCCTTCACGAGATGCAGCTTTTTGGCGACATAGGCCGTGAGGAAATCCGGCTCAAAAGCGTGGAAGTTGCGCTCAATCTGATGCGACGGATGATGTAGCCATCGATGCTGATGCCGGGCTGATCGCAGGGTCCACTTCATAAAGCGCCTCCGCGCGATCAATGAAAGCCTGCATCATCTTCGCAAAAGCACGCGAGAAGACCGCACCGATCATCTTTTCGAGCGTGGCGCTGCGAAACTCGAAATCAATGAAGAAGTGGATGCGCGTGCCGCCGCCCGGCAGCGCCTCGAAGTGCCAGTTATTGTGCAGATATTTGAACGGGCCCTGCACATAGGCAACGTCGATGCGGCGCTCTGCCGGATTGAGCGTCACGCGGCTGGTGAACTGCTCACGAAACACTTTGTAGGATACGATCAGGTCGGCAACCAGCACCTCATTCTCACCCTGCTTATCACGGCGGCGAATGCGAGCGCCATTGCACCAGGGAAGAAATTCCGGGTATCGATCAACGCCCGCCACCAGCGCAAACATATCGTCCGGGCGGTAAGGCACGTCGCGGGTCTGCTCATGCGCAGCCATGAGACTATCCCTGCGGGAGAGAGGCGTTCCGCGCTGCACGAAGACGAGCAAAGTCCTCGTCTGCATGATAGGAGGAGCGCGTCAGCGGGCTTGCCGATACGAGCAGGAAGCCCTTGGTGCGCGCGATGCGCTCATAAGACTTGAACTCTTCCGGCGTTACAAAACGGTCGATCGCGGCATGCTTGCGCGTCGGCTGGAGATACTGGCCGATGGTCAGGAAGTCGATGCTGGCCGAACGCATATCGTCCATCACCTGCAATACTTCTTCCCGCGTTTCACCAAGGCCAACCATGATGCCGGATTTGGTGAAGATCGTGGGGTCCAGTTCCTTCACCCGCTGAAGAAGGCGCAGCGAGTGGAAATAGCGCGCGCCGGGGCGGATGTTCAGATAGAGCCGCGGCACCGTTTCAAGATTGTGGTTGAAGACATCGGGCTTTGCCGCCACGACCTTTTCCAGCGCACCTTCCTTGCGCAGGAAGTCCGGCGTCAGAATCTCGATCGTCGTGCCGGGAGAGCGACGGCGGATCGCTTCGATCACTTCCACGAAATGCTGCGCGCCCCCATCCGCAAGGTCGTCACGGTCAACCGAGGTGATCACCACATGACGGAGGCCGAGCTTCTCGACGGCATTAGCCACACGCTCCGGCTCATCCGCATCAAGCGGCTCCGGCAGGCCGGTCTTCACATTGCAGAAGGAACAGGCGCGCGTGCAGGTGTCGCCCATGATCATCATGGTTGCGTGCTTCTGCGTCCAGCACTCGCCAATATTGGGGCAGCCTGCCTCTTCACATACCGTCACCAACCCGTTCTCACGAACGATCTGCTTCGTCTCGGCATAGACCGGGGAGCCGGGCGCACGGACACGAATCCACTCGGGCTTGCGCAGCACGGGCGTATCCGGCCTGTTCGCCTTTTCTGGGTGCCGGGGCCGGGCTGTGTCCGGCTGCACTGTATTCAGGATGGTGACCATGAGTCCTGACGGGCTGTTACGCTAGGAACATGGATAACGGCTCAGCCCGATTCAAGCAAATAAGGCGGATTTCCGTCATTTCTCAGGGGCTGGAAGCTCGAACAGGCCGCCTATCACCTGCAAGCCGCCGTCCTTGTCCACCGCCGGCAGGTAAATCGCCTCGTAATGGACGTGTTCCACATCAAGCCCAAGGAAACAGCCCTGCAGAAAGGCGGGCTTTCGCTTATTCATGACGCGATTGAGAAGCGCGATCTGATCCGCCGCCATATCCGGCAGGTAGCAATCAGTGAAGAGTTCGCCGGTGAATTTGCGGCCAAGGCGGCGTTCATTCTCGGCGCCGACAAGGCGATAACGCATGTCGGTGCCGCCGTTTACCGGCTCTACCACGAACATGCCGCCCATCAGCCTTGGCATATCAAGCGGGTCGAACGCGGCGCGCGGCATCAGCCCGTCGGGCTGCCTGCGCTCCTCCCAATAGGCGAGCATTTGCTGGCTGTGAGGGTGGGACGGCGTCTCCACCTCTCGCACGGCATAATCAATGCCTTTTTCCTCCACCCGTGCACCATGCCATATCGTCATGAGGCCACCTCCGGGGAAGGAGCATACCGCCTATTGCTGAACAAATTATCTCCGGACCGGCGCGCCCGGTCAGAGGCCAAGCCGCTGGAACTGGGTCTGCGGTGCCTCGAGCTCGACCAGCGCCGCCCGTAACCTTTCAGCAATCTCCTTTTCCGCAGCCGTTCCGGCGAGGTTTTGTTCTTCGCCGGGGTCTTCCAGCAAGTCGTAAAGATGGTGGCCGGAAAACTTTGCAAAGGCCCAGTAAGGCACCATGTCGCCCTTCTGCCATTGCTGATGGATGACGGGGACATTGCTGCCGGGCATCCGGTCCAGAAAGGCGCGCTCATCCGGCAGGGGCAGTTCCTGCTCGCGGGTCAGCATATGTGTCGGCATGGTGGACCAGCGGTTCGACATCATGCTGAGCGGGGCGTTATCTCCGGCAGGGCTGCGGGCATATTTGTAGCGCCCGTCAATATAGTGGACCTCCCTGCCCCATACGCCGGTAAGCAGCCAATCCCGCACGCTGCCTGTCTCCCCGCGCATCAGCGGCAGGAGCGAACGGCCGTGTGTCCGCTGGCGGACCTCGACGCCGAAACAGTCGGCAAGCGTTGCGAAGAGATCAACGCTTGTCGTCAGCGCATCGCATGTGCCGGGGGCAATGCCGGGATGCGCAATCAGCAGCGGAATATGGCCCAGCGGTTCATAGACCGGCACGCCGGGCTTGCCCCAGATATCTTTCTCTCCGAGATAGTGGCCGTGATCCGTACACAGAATGACCAGCGTATCATCCCAGAGATTCTTTCGGTCGAGTTCATCCAATATACGGCCGAACCATTTGTCGATCATGGTGAGCTTGCCGCCATAGGACGCGCGTAGCTGGCGTGCCTGCCGCTCATCGATTACGCCCCTGGCGATACCGCCCTGCACATAGGGCGGCCAGATGAGATGTGGGCCTTCCCAGTCCGGGTCATACATGGAGGCATAGGGCTCCGGCGTGTCGAATGGCTCATGCGGATCGAACTCATCCACGAACAGCATGAAGCGTTCGTGATGGCCCGCATTCTCCGCCAGCCAGCGCGCTGCCGCACTCATGGTGCGGGGGCCGGGGAAATCTTCCTCGCCCCGGAAATAGCCGCGCGAGTCATCATAGGGCATGTGCTTGCGCATGAAGTTCGGCGCGCCTGCCCAGCTCGGATCAGGCCGCGTCTTCCACGGATCTCCCTCATGGCCGCGCTGGTAATCCCAGGCAGTGAAATCAACGTGATAATTCTCGCCGCCCGTCTCGAAGAGATGTGGGTGATCGGAAATCAGCTGCGTCACCACACCCTTCTTGCGCAGCTCATAGGTAATGGCATCTTCCCAAAGCTCGACCGAGCCCCAGGGACGCCAGAGAAAATCGAGCGCACCGCAAAGAATGTCGTGACGGGCGGGTATGCAGGGAAGCGAGCCGGTGAAGTGGCGCGTGAAGCGCGTGGCGCGGGCCGCGAAGCGATCGAGATTTGGCGTCGCAAACTCCACGCCGCCATAAGCACCCAGCATATGCCGGTTGAGGCTGTCGAGCAGGATCACGACAGCATTCTTCGGCATGGCCGCCGATGCGGCTTTCTTCGGTTCAGTACTCACTTGATCCCCCCCTATTAATCCCCTGGATCAAGTATGGAGGACGCGGCCATAGGCGTCGAGTACGGCTTCATGCATTGCTTCGGAAAGCGTCGGATGTGGGAAGACAGTCTGCATGAGTTCGGCTTCGGTCGTCTCCAGTGTCATCGCAATGCCATAACCCTGGACAAGCTCGGTGACTTCCGGGCCGATCATATGTGCGCCGAGAAGTTCACCCGTTTTCGCGTCAAAGATGGTTTTGACAAAGCCGCCTGTCTCGCCAAGCGCGATGGCCTTGCCATTCGCCTTGAAGGGGAAACGGCCGACCTTCACCTCATGCCCCTGCTCTTTCGCTTTTGCTTCGGTAAGACCGACGCTCGCGATCTGGGGCGTTGAATAGGTGCAACCGGGGATGCGTCGTGTGTCTAGCGGGTGAAGGTTCTTCACACCCGCAATCCGCTCTGCCGCGAGCACACCTTCATGGCTCGCCTTATGCGCAAGCCAGGGCGGGCCAACGAGATCGCCGATGGCGTAAACATTCTTCACGCCTGTCTCCAGCCATTCATTTACGACGACATGGGTTTTCTCGATCCTGATGCCCGCTTCTTCGAGACCAAGATTTTCAACATTGCCGACAATGCCGACAGCCGAGATGATTTTCTCTGCCTCAAGCACTTCGTTCTTGTCGCCAATCCTGACTTCCATCTTCGCGCCCTTGGCGGAAATATCCGTCTTGTCGATCCTGGCCCCTGTGAAGGTGCGGATGCCGCGCTTCTTGAAAGCACGGGCGGCCTCTTTGGAAATCTCTTCGTCTTCAGCCGGGAGAATGCGGTCCAGCACCTCGACCACCGTCACCTCAGCACCGAAGGCGCGGTAAAAGCTCGCAAACTCGATACCGATGGCACCCGAGCCGACCACGATCAGCGATTTCGGAATTGCCTTCGGTACCATTGCTTCGCGGTAGCTCCAGACGGTTTTGCCGTCCGGTTCCAGCCCTTCAATCACCCGCGCGCGTGCGCCGGTGGCAAGAATGATGTTCTTCGCGGATATGTCGCGCGACTTGCCATCTTTTCCCTCAACGGCGATCTTGCCCTCTCCGGCAAGTCTTCCCGTTCCTTTGATCACGTCGATCTTGTTCTTCTTCATCAGGAAAGTGACGCCGGATGAAAGCTGTGCTGCCACATCCCGGCTCCGCTTCACCACAGCCTCGGCGTCATAGGTAATCTTTTCAGCCTTGAGGCCATAGTCACCGAGATGCTGCATCGTCTCGTAAATCTCGGCGGAGCGGAGCAGCGCCTTGGTCGGGATGCAGCCCCAGTTGAGGCAGATGCCGCCCAGCGCATCGCGTTCCACAATCGCGGTTTTAAGACCTAGCTGCGACGCGCGGATCGCCGCAACATAGCCGCCGGGACCGGAGCCGATCACCACGACATCATAATTTTCCGCCATCACAGAAGCATCCTTGCCGGATATTCTACATAGGATTTGAAAGCATCGAGAAAGCGTGCGCCCAACGCGCCATCAATCGCGCGATGGTCGCAGGACAGGGTGACCGTCATCACCGTCGCAACCTTGGCCTTACCGTTCTTCACAACGGGGCGTTCCTCCCCTGCGCCCACGGCGAGAATTGCCGCCTGAGGCGGGTTGATGACGGCGGTAAAATGCTTGATACCGAACATGCCGAGATTGGAAATGGAGAAGCTGCCGCCCTCATACTCGGAAGGCTTGAGCTTCTTGTCGCGGGCGCGAACGGAAAGCGACTTTGCTTCTTGGGATATCTCGACAAGCCCCTTCTTCTCGGCATTGCGAATGATCGGCGTAATGAGACCGCCATCAATGGCGACAGCAATGCCGATATCGGCGGATTTGTGCTTCAGCAGCGCATCGCCCGCAAAGCTCACATTCACATCCGGCACCTTGACCAGCGCGAGCGCGGCAGCGCGGATGAGGAAATCATTGACGGAAAGTTTCACGCCTTCCGGTGCTTCCTCGTTGAGCCTTGCGCGAGCGCCCAGCAGTTCATCGAGCCTGCAATCCACCGTCAGATAGAAATGCGGTATCTCCTGCATAGCTTGCGTAAGCCGCCGCGCAATCGTCTTGCGCATCCCGTCCAGTGGCACCTCTTCATAAGTGCCTTCTTCATAGAAGACGCGTGGATCGATGCCCGAGGCGGGCGCGGAAGCCGCCGCCTGTTTTTTCTCCGGTGATTTTGTCTCGCCGCGCGGCGCGCCTTCCAGATCCGCCTTCACGATGCGGCCATGCGGGCCTGAGCCTTCGATGCGGCCGAGATCAATTCCCTGCTGCGCAGCAATGCGGCGCGCGAGGGGCGACGCAAAAATGCGCTCGCCCTTTTGCACCTCTGCTTCCGGCGCGGGTTTGTCTTTTCCGGTTGGTCTTTCGGAATCAGCCGGCTTTTCAACTGCCGCTTTCTTCTCCGGCTTTGCCGGTGCAGCCGCGTGTTTCAGCGCGCTTTCATCCTCGCCTTCTTCGAGAAGAATGGCGATCACTTCGTTGACAGGGACGCCCTCGGTACCCTCGGTGACAAGAATGTCGCCGATAATGCCCTCGTCCACGGCCTCGACCTCCATCGTGGCCTTGTCAGTTTCGATTTCAGCGATGACATCGCCTGCACTGACCTTGTCGCCCTTCTTCACATGCCATTTGGCAAGTGTACCCTCTTCCATTGTCGGTGAAAGAGCGGGCATGAGGATGTTGACCGGCATGTTCGCCTCCTCAGCGGTAGCAGACGGTTTTCACCGCCTCTACCACTTCCTCAGCGCTGGGCAGCGCCAGCCTTTCCAGATTGGCAGCATAGGGCATCGGCACATCCTTTTGCGTTACCCGCAGAATGGGTGCATCAAGCCAGTCAAAAGCCTTTGCCTGCACTTCCGCTGCTATCTCCGCACCGATACCGCAGACGGGCCATGTCTCTTCGACGGTCACGAGACGGTTCGTCTTTTTCACAGATGCAATGATCGTGTCCATATCAAGCGGGCGGATAGTGCGAAGGTCGATCAGTTCAACATCGATACCCTCCTGCTCAAGCTGCTCGATGGCATCAAGGCAATAGGTAAGCCCGTGGCTGTGCGAGACGATAGTGACGTCTGACCCTTCCTTCATCACGCGGGCCTTGCCGATGGGCAGGACGTGATCCTCGATCTTCGGCACCTTGAAGCTCTTGCCGTAGAGAACTTCGTTTTCTAGGAAGATCACCGGGTTCGGGTCGCGGATCGCGGCCTTGAGGAGTCCCTTCGCATCAGATGCAGAATAAGGTGCGATAACGATGAGGCCCGGAATATGGGCGTACCAGGACGAATAGTCCTGACTGTGCTGGGCCGCGACACGCGCCGCCGGACCGTTCGGCCCCCGGAAGACGATGGGACAGGACATCTGCCCGCCAGACATGTAACGCGTTTTTGCCGCCGAATTGATGATCTGATCAATCGCCTGCATGGCGAAGTTGAACGTCATGAACTCCACAATGGGCCGCAAGCCCGCCATAGCCGCGCCGACGCCAAGCCCTGCAAACCCGTGTTCCGTGATTGGCGTATCGACCACGCGCCTGTCGCCAAACTCCGCAAGCAGGCCCTGCGTTACCTTGTAGGCGCCTTCATATTGCGCGACTTCCTCGCCCATGATGAAGACCCTGTCGTCGCGGCGCATCTCTTCGGCCATCGCGTCGCGCAACGCCTCGCGCACAGTCTGGGTGACGAATTCCGTTCCTTCCGGAATATCCGGATCGGATTTCACCTCCACTTTCGGTTGAGCGCGCTCGGCCTTCGTCTTCTCCCCGCTCTCGCGGCTCGTTACTTCTCCCTGACCGGGTTTCGTTTTCGGCGCGGTGGCCTTCTCGGGGGCTTCTTCTTTTTCGACTGTGGAGACGTCCTCACCCTCGCCCGCAAGCAGAGCGATGACTTCATTCACCTTCACATTCTCCGTGCCTTCATCGACAAGCAGCTTTGCGACGGTGCCGTCATCTGCGGCTTCGACTTCCATCGTCGCCTTGTCGGTTTCGATTTCAGCAATCACGTCACCGGATTTTACTTCGTCGCCTACCTTCACATGCCATTTGGCAAGCGTGCCCTCCTCCATCGTCGGCGAGAGCGCGGGCATGAGCACTTTGATCGCCATGACTCAGGCCTCCATCTCGGCAAGAACATCCGTCCAGAGTTCGGACGGATCAGGCTCCGGGCTGGACTGGGCAAATTCGGCCGCTTCATTGACGACAGCCTTGATCTCCTTGTCGATCTGCTTGAGGTCGTCTTCCGAAAGCCACTTCTTTTCAAGCAGGCGGACGCGCACCTGCTCGATCGGATCATGTTCGGCGCGCATCTTGTTCACTTCTTCCTTCGCGCGATATTTCGCCGGGTCCGACATGGAGTGACCGCGATAGCGATAGGTCATCATTTCAAGGATATAAGGCCCCTTGCCTGATCGACAGAATTCCACTGCCCGCCTGCCTGCATCGCGTACGGCGCGCACATCCATGCCATCGACCTGCTCGCCCGGAATGTTGAAGCTCACGCCCCGCTTCGACAGGTTTGTCTGGGCGCTGGCGCGGGCAAGGCTGGTGCCCATGGCGTACTGGTTGTTCTCGATCACATAGACGACGGGGAGTTGCCACAGCTCGGCCATGTTGAAGCTTTCATAGACCTGGCCCTGGTTCGCGGCGCCATCGCCAAAATAGGTGAGGCAGACGCGGCCATTTTCTTCATAGCGATTGGCGAAGGCGATGCCGGTGCCAAGTGGCACCTGTGCTCCGACGATGCCGTGGCCGCCGAAGAAGTTTTTCTCGCGGCTGAACATATGCATCGAGCCGCCCTTGCCTCTGGAGTATCCACCTTCGCGCCCGGTGAGTTCTGCCATCACGCCTTTCGGGTCCATGCCGGTTACGAGCATGTGGCCGTGATCCCGATAGCCGGTGATGACCTGATCCCCCTCTTCAATCGCCATCTGCATTCCGACGACGACCGCTTCCTGCCCGATATAGAGGTGACAAAATCCGCCGATCAGCCCCATGCCATACATCTGCCCCGCCTTCTCCTCGAAGCGGCGGATCAGCAGCATCTCGCGATAGGCGCTGATCTCTTCCTCCTTCGTGAAGGGCGTCGGTCCGTCCACGGACTTTTTCGCCTGCTTCTTTGGCCCCGTCTTTCGGGGCGCCGGTTTGGCGGAGCTAGATGCCATCGTGAGACCTCGACTTCTTCAGGTGGACGACATGCGCGCATGGAGCGGGCCTCAATGAACCCGCTGCCACACCTTAAAAGTGGAGCATAAATGTTTGGTTTCAATGAAAGATTAGCGAGTTAACCGAAATCCAGTTAACTAACGCTGCGGCGGGAGGCCGAAAAATCAGCGTGCAGGACGCGCGGCACCTGCGGGCGGATCAAGAAAGATCACGATCTCGCCCGGATTTGCATAACCCAGCGCCGCCCGGGCCCGCTCGTCCAGCAGATCAGGGTCGAGGCTTTCGGGACGGAGCAGCGCCACTTGCCGGTCCAGCTGGGCGCGCTTTGCCTCCACTTCGGCAAGCTGGTGCTCCAGCGTGTCGATGCGGTTCTGGATATCGAGCCAGGAGATGAAGCCGTGACGCCCATAGACCGCGTGATAGGCGAAATAGCCAAGCGCGATGATGCAGATGAACGGAACCAGCGCCTGACGAAGGCGAAGCGGCTGCGAAGGACGAATCACGACATGGTTGCTCATAGGCAAGAGGGAATCATATAGCGATTCCAACGGTCAAGCGGGATTTGCTCAAACCGTTGTTCTTTGCCTGTTTATCCCTTCAGGATAGAGCGACCGGCATATTCCGCCGACGGACCAAGCGCCTCTTCGATACGGATGAGCTGGTTGTATTTCGCCAGACGGTCCGAGCGCGCGAGCGACCCGGTCTTGATCTGACCGCAATTCGTCGCAACGGCAAGGTCGGCGATGGTGGCGTCTTCCGTCTCGCCGGAGCGGTGAGACATGACGGCGGTGTAGCGTGCCTTATGCGCCATCTCGACGGATTCCAGCGTCTCGGTCAGGGAGCCGATCTGGTTCACCTTCACGAGGATCGAGTTGGCAACGCCCTTGGCAATACCGTCTGCCAGACGGCGCTTGTTAGTGACGAAAAGGTCGTCGCCCACGAGCTGCACCTTGCTGCCGATGCGATCTGTCAGCGCTTTCCAGCCCTCCCAGTCATCTTCGGCCATGCCGTCTTCGATGGAGATGATCGGATATTTGCCCACAAGCTCCGCCCAGTAATCGACCATGCCGCCCGCGTCGAGCTTCCGGCCCTCGCCTTTCAGATCGTAAACGCCGTCCTTGAAGAACTCGGTGGAAGCAGCGTCGAGCGCGAGGAAGATGTCATCGCCCGGCTTGTAGCCCGCCTTTTCGATCGCCTTCATGATGAAGCCGAGCGCGTCCTCCGTGGAGGCAAGGTTCGGCGCAAAGCCGCCTTCATCGCCCACATTGGTGTTGTGACCGGCTGCCTTCAATTCGCTGCGCAGCGTGTGGAAGATTTCAGACCCCATGCGCACCGCATCGGCAATCGAGCCTGCGGAGACCGGCATGATCATGAATTCCTGAATATCGATCGGGTTGTCGGCATGCTCGCCGCCATTCACGATATTCATCATGGGAACGGGAAGCACACGGGCAGCCGGGCCACCGACATAACGGAAGAGCGGCTGACCGAGCGAGGCCGCCTCCGCCTTCGCCACCGCAAGTGAAACGCCGAGAATCGCGTTCGCGCCAAGGCGAGATTTGTTGTCCGTGCCATCGAGTTCGATCATGGTGCGGTCGATCTGGATCTGCTCCGCCGCATCCATGCCGCCGATCGCATCAAAGATTTCATTGTTTACGGCAGCAACGGCCTTCTGCACGCCCTTGCCCTTGTAGCGGGAGCCGCCATCGCGCAGTTCCACCGCCTCATGCGCGCCCGTCGAAGCACCCGACGGTACGCCTGCGCGCCCGAGAGAGCCGTCCTCGAGCAGTACATCCACCTCAACCGTGGGATTGCCCCGGCTGTCCAGAATTTCGCGACCGATAATGTCGATGATGGCGGCCATGTCGTCCCGTCTCTATTTTTCCAATGGTGAGGTGGCACCGGACTCTGCACCCGGCGCGGGTTTCATAGCCGAGGGTGGCACCGAGCGAAAGGGGCTATTCGCGCAAATTCACTTTCGGGTCGTGCGGCCCGGCTGCAGCCTGCTTCCGAACAAGCAGAACAGCCCGGGCCGGCAAAGCCCGGGCGCTCACCAGACATATAAAGGTGTCCAGCCCCTGCCTATCAGGCCGGCGCGACCTGGTCGATCTCGTCCGGGCACCGGGCGAGCAGCGATGCGGAATTCTTCATCAGATAGTCGCGTTGCGCCTGCAATATCGCCTCTGCGAAACCGATGCAGAACCGCTCTCCATCCTGCAGCGTCGGCTTTGCCTGACGCCGCTCAAGATCGTTCAGCACCTCGATGGTCTCGGCGAGGCGCTTGTCGAGCAGTTCCTTCACCCGCCAACGCGGCAGGAAGGGAGCGTAACTGAGAATGAAGATGAATTCGGAGCGCATGCGGTGCTTTGCATCGCCCGACATGAGTGCCTTGAGCGCCGCTCCCCGTCCCGCCTCGGTCAGCTCATAGACTTTTTTATTGGGACGATTGTCCTGTTCGACCTTCTGGAAGGTCACAAGCCCCTCGGCAGCAAGCTCGTTCAGCACCGGATAAAGATTCGAAAGACTCACATCCAGCAGCTTCGAGACGTCCTGCTCCATCGTCTTCTTGATGTCATATCCCGTTGCCGGTCCCGACATGAGGATGCTCAGCAACAGTTCTCTGGTGTTCAACCCGCTTCCCTCCCAGAACAGCAGATCCGGCACTTGTCACATATGCCGTTTCAGTATATTCCCCTTACTAATAGGTTTTTCTCACCTATAAACTTTACACTCATAACAGATTGACCCACGCGGTTATCCCTCCTCGATCCCCGCAAAAGGTCAGCATCCCTCACCAAACTTGGGCCGGTTCCGGCGGAGCCGGCCGCTCCATTGCCCAATCCGCCGCTGTCACGGGGCAGACAACAAAAGAATCCATCCAGTAGGGAGGAACCTTAAAAATGATAGTATCGACAGGAATGACCCCTGTCACGAACGAACCGGTTTCGCGTAAAAATCGGTTGGGGGCATCTGCAGTTGCCGTAGCGTTTGCTTCGGCTCTTCTGTTTTCTACTTCCGCCTCGGCGGCTTCTTTCGTTTTTGGCGATCTCAATGTCCAGGTCGATACGACGGTTTCGGCCGGTATCGGGCTGCGTACAAGTGACCGTGACTGCACGAAGGTGTCACTCGTCAATGGTGGCTGCCGCAATGGCGATGGCCGTGCGACGGGCATCAACTCCGACAACGGCAACCTGAACTTCGACCAGTGGGACTTCATCAACCAGACGTTGCAGGCGACTGTTGATATTCAGGGCACATGGGAGAATTACGGCTTCTTCGTTCGTCCGACCGCTTTCTACGACTTCGTCTATGCCGAAAATGACCTCCGGTTCCGTGACCTGAACCCGAATGCCAAGGATCAGCTCGATTACGACATCGACGTCCTCGATGCCTTCGTCTATGGCAGCTGGGATATTGAAGGCCATCAGACCACGCTCCGCGTCGGCCGTCAGGTGCTGAACTGGGGTGAGAGCATGTTCATCCAGGGTGGTATCAATAACTTCCAAGCCATTGATGTTACTCGCATTCGTACGCCGGGCGCGGAACTCAAGGACGCGCTGACGCCGATGCCGATGATCTTCGCATCGACCACTGTCACGCCGAACCTTTCCGTCGAGGCTTTCTGGCAGTTCTCCTATGAGCGCACGGAACTTGACCCGGCTGGTTCGTTCTTCTCGACCGACGATATTGTCGGCCGTGGTTCTCTGCCGGCGCTGCTCAATGCGGTGATCGACAATCCTGATCTCGCCGCTCCTCCCGGTACCTTCCCGCCCAATCCGCTCGTCCCGATTGCCGTGCAGCGCACCAGCGACCGGATCGAGAGCGACACGGACCAGTTTGGCGTGGCACTCCGCTACTACGCCGAAGAACTGGGTGATGGCGTGGATTTCGGTCTCTATGCCGTTCGCTACACGAGCCGCCTGCCCTATCTCGGCTTCACGACCGGCCCCGACGATCTGGCATCGGCGTGTGCGTTTGTCGCTGGCGCAGGTTTGGGACTGGACTGCTTCTCGGCGGTGCCCGCCCTTCAGGCGGCGTCGCTTCAGGCAGCCTTCGGCTATGCGGCAGGCCAACTCAAGCACTTCTACAGCTTCCCGACCATCGAGACGCTGGGTGCGAGCTTTGCCACCAC
>ENA-UOVV01000516-UOVV01000516.1-compost-metagenome-genome-assembly--contig:-NODE-516-length-44703-cov-15.195104_pt1 | contig 44703 bp, 44 predicted proteins | sample MGYA00238155_ERZ761577 | MGnify/ENA primary metagenome ERZ761577 (study PRJEB28898, sample SAMN06268775) | compost metagenome | isolation source: Emeryville, CA | place: USA:Emeryville, CA | collected... | reverse complement strand
AACGGCAATAGATAGAAAAGGAAGCCTTCCTCTTAAAAAGCTTCTACTTTCTCTTTTTTGATTTGTTCGAGGAAATACTGGGGGCGGAGTCCGGTTTCGGTCATAAAAGCGTCGGAAAAATGTCGGGAAGTCGCAAAGCCGGCTTCATTGCTGAGTGCTTTTATGGTATAAGCTCTATATTTTGGAACTTTCAACAGTAAATCAACGATGTAATTTATCCGCAACTTGTTGATATATCCGTTGAAGTTTGTTTCTTTATATGTGTTTATCACTTTTGAGAGGTATGAAGAATTGGTCTTAAACTTTTCGGCCAAGTATAATTGCCCGATTTTAGAATCGAGAAATTCCTTGTTTTCTTCAAATGCTTCTAAACGACTCAATATGTCTTTTACTATTTCTGCCGGAATTTCTTTGGGTGCTTTCTGCTCTGTTTTTACAGTATCCGGCTTACCAATCAATGTGTTTTTTCGTTGTATAAATTTCTCGAATTTTTTTCGCAATTCCTTGTTCTTACTTTCCGCTTTCTGTGAACGAATGAAATAATAGGCTGATGTAATCAACAGGACAGCAAGCAGGCCCAGTACGAAGTAACTCCAATTTGAAAATCTTTTTTCCAACCGTTCTTTTTCTTTGGTCAAACGCTCAGTATCATATTCTTTGTGAACTTTGTAAGCCAGATATCGGTTGTTCCCGGCATTTACTTTATCCACTTCTAACAGTTGGTTGATGAAGTATAATTGTTGGTCTTTTTCGTTTTCATTTTTGTAGTAATCAATCAACCACTCATAGGTACCGCGGAGTTCATTTGGTAAATATCCCTGTGCTGTAAATATGCTGTCAATTCTCTGAAAATGTGTCAACGCTTTACCGGGTTGATTCAGGGCTAAATAGGATTTAGCGATGTAAAAATAGCCTTTTTGTTCCATTTCAAAATAATTGTTTGCAGACATGGTGGGTATCGCTTTTTGAATGTTCTGAATGGCAAGTGCGTATTCATCCGCATGATAATCATCAATTCCAATAGCCAAATTAAAGTACTGCTCCTGTATTTTCTCACCATGTTTCAAGGATTCCTGCAATCCCAGCAAGTTTACTTCGGTTGCTTTTTGATATTCATTTAATGCCTGATAAGCTTCGCCTTCCCGAAAAAGGCTTCGTAAATACATGAGTATATGGTCAGGATTATTTTTGCTATCATAATACCGGGTAGTTTGTTTAAAACCATCAAGCGCCTCATCATAATACATCAAATACAATTTGACGACTGAAATCCCATAAAGTATCTTGTTTTTCAGGTATTTATTCTCTGAATCTTCTAATTCCTTGTCCGCCTCCAAATAATAATCCAAAGTTTTTTTGTAATTCCTGAACCCGTAATAGGTTCTTCCTTTGCTATAGTATGCATCGGCAATCAAATCTGAATTCTTGGTTGCTTTGGCGGCGATTAATGCACTGTCTGAATAAGTTGTTTTTTTCTGAGATTCAGAAAAATAGATCGCATCTCTGTATCCATATTACAAAGTCTCAAAATCATTTATCTTTTTGGCATTGTTTATATAGGCATTGAGATATGCCCAAACCAAAGGATTGTCCCGGTCAAATTGGAAACTGTCTAATTTGGCTACTAAGTACCTGTTGGATTTTTCGCTCAGCGAGTCCATTTCCTGTCCGGAAATCACAGCATTCAGACAAAAAACAAAGGAAAACAAGTACAAGCCAAGAAATCTCATACAACGAATTTATAAATCCGTTGTCAATTTCGTGAAAATTTTGGTGAAAAATCAATTTTTTTCAAAAAATATCAAAAGAATGGGAAACAAACCGCTTTCCATTGTCAGCAATGCGTTTTATCCTGTGTGGCCGAATGACGAATTTATAAATCCGTAGATGGGTTCATAAATTCGTCATTCAGAAATTTGTATTTACAGCATTGCGAAGATAGCTTTGGTACAAACAATCAACCGGTGGATTTGTTCATTGAGAATTTAGTTTAACAATCAAAAACGGAAATGCAGTTTCCGTTTAAAAAAAACCAATGGATATGAAAAAATCTTTATTGTTTATCATCGCATTTTTTGGAATCATAAGCTGTAGTCAGGACGATGACAGCTACCCAAACAGCGTGTCGGGAAATGACTATAAAAGCAGCTATTTCTATGAAAGAGAAGTAGCAGCACAGGACAGCTTGACTTTTGCGTTTCCTCAAAACGAGGAAGATGATGACCCACCGCCAACAGGAATTAAAGATGGGACAAAGAAAGAAAAACAAAATGACAGTATAATAGTCATACTGCCATAGAAAATATTGTATAGCTACAAATTGCGGGACAGGTTTCCTTAAACGACCCAAAGAAAAAACAAAGAAGCGGCGGTTTGTATATGCCGGTACAAACCTGGGAGAAATGCAAAAAAGAAACTTATTTTACAAAATCAAACACAAATGAAAAAAACAATTTATTTATTATTGGTCTGCCTGACGGGAATTACATTCTCTTGTTCGGAAGACGACTACAGTCATCAGCACACTGAGCTGGAAATGGGGACGCTCTTTTCAAAAAAGAACCATTAGCTTTGCGGAAATGAAAAACAAACTTTCGGGAAAAGATGTAAAATCACTGGCTTTGGGCATTGCAAACAAAGGCGGGGATGATTACATTGTTTCAATTGACAGCACCGCTGTTACCGAAATCATCAATGATTCGCTCACTACCTACACCTTGCGCGTATATACGCAGGACGAGGAAAACTATGCGTATTCCAACCTTATCATTAAAGAAGTAAATAGTGAAATCGAAGAATACATTGCTCATTATACCCCGACACCCGAATGGCAGGCGGCTTATGATTCCGGTAATTATACGGATTATCAGGGCGAAATAGCAATGTCGGATACAGACGGAAATGATTTGGGAGAAACAGGCAAAAGCCCCTGTACATTTTCCATTGAATCTGCTATGGTATGTACTTGTGAAGGGCATATAATGGGGGATCCGGTTTGTACCTGTACGACATTTACAAATTATTATTATCTAAAGATGACCTGTGGCGACGGTTCCCCGAATGGTGGCAACGGTCCTGGCGACCCCGGTGACGGCGATTTCGGGCTCCCTACCTTGCCGCATGGCGGACAGCAAGGCGGAGGGGGCAGCGGAAATTACAATTATACTGCCTTTAATGCTGAGTTTATACCTTTACTGACAATGCCACAGATAAACTGGTTAGAAAATCACCCGGATATCTTTCTTCAGATATACAATTACCTGCAATCTTATGGTGAACCGACTGAATACGGCTGGTACGACAATTATCAAGCTGTGGAGTTTGCGGTGGAATTAGTAGGAGTATTAGAAGATCAGAACTATACAAAACCTGTATATACTACCAGTGATTATCCTGGAATTGATGATAATATGCCTTTTAATTGGTGGAATAATACTACATGGATAAATTATAACATTAGACTTGATGGGTTAAAACCGGATGAAAAACCTAATTATCAAGAGATTATATTGTTTTCCTTTTATCCACGGCAAGCTGCTTTCCACATAAAAAATTCAATAAATGCATTAAATACTGCCCAACAGTTGGTTGCAGATGGAGTATATACACGAATACATAATGGAAAAGCAGACGCATTCAGACATACTTTTTGGAACGCTCTAGATTCTTCTGATTTTGGAGTACAAATCACATTATTGTTTACTACTGCTCACGAAATGGGTGCTGCTGTACCCAATCATCCGCTTGAAATGACAATGGACATGCATAATAACGCTATAGGAGCACAAATAGGTAATAACTATAATATTTTCACTCCAAGTGAAGTTATACAAGCAGCAGTCATAAATGCAATGCAAAATACGAATACGGTATGGTACTTAAACCCTTTAGCAAACCACGATGGAAATAATATATTGTCAAATACTGTTATAAAACCCACAAATCAATAATCATTATGAATTTTAATTGCATATTAATCAGTCGGTTACTTTTAATATTAGTAAGTGTTATCTCTTGCAGTGCACAGGAAGAAGTCAAAATAACCATCCATAATTTTTCTTCGTATAAAATTGATTCTATTGTAATTCCTGAAAAAAGTGAGAAAGGACTGGATAAATTAGTTTTCAACACGAGCATTGATACAAACCAATCTGAAACATTTAAAATTGCCCTGGATAAATCTAAACTATGGCATGAAGGTAGTTTCTGGATTGTGATCTATGCGAAAAATAAAATTTGGGAAGACAGCTGGGGTTTTCACGATATGGGATACATCATAAATGACACCATAAATGTTTATGACAACGGTCTTTCCAAAGGAAAACATCCGCTGAAAAGACCTGAAGAGCTAACGGTTTATTTTATCAATAAAGACAAAACAGAAAAAATTGATTCTATTGTTTCACCAGTTGTTATAGAAGAAAAAATACAGCGAAGCATTGTAAATGATGTGGAAAAGCAGGATACCGAAACCAGAATAATCACCTTTGATTTTGACAAAATAAAAGAAACACCTGAATTTGAAGTCTGGATTTCGGGAAAAAATTACAAAGTAATCATAGAACACGATTTTGATGACTGGAATAACAATCAGGAGTTTTTGTATTTTAATGAAGGAACGATAAGTAAACAGGTATTAACACCAACTGATCAGTAATTAGCAGGCGGTTGCCCATAAAAACAATGAGTTATGAATATTCTTTTAAAAACAGTTGCGTTATCTGCCATGATAATTTCTTGTCATTTCTTTGGGCCGGTTGATCGTAATATCCAAACAAAAAATGTTAACTTTACAAAAGAAGATATTACCGACATCTGGAAACTCTATAAATTTTCTTATCAATATCTTTCTGGGAAAGAAGATTTTGACAGTATTTATATTACTTTTAACAGCGACAGTACTTTTGAGATGAATAATTCGTTTGAGTTATTCAAAATTAAAAACGATAGTATAGCTGCTCACGATTTTTCTATTGGTAAAACTCCGGCATTTTCTAATGGTAAAACAGATAATATTTTAACTAATAATCATTGGGATATTTTAAAAACTGAAAAACTAAAAACAATAGAATTAAAGGGCAATGAGAGTATTAGTTTGAATGTTTATAAAAAAGACAGCATCTATCAGCTTTGGTATTTTTTTGGTGATCCCGATGCCGGAGAAAGATTGAGATTTTTAAAGTAAACCCACTATAAACTCAAAAATATGAAAACCCTATTCACATTCATTGCCGTCTTGTTGGTTCATACAAATTGTATGGCACAGCCAAAAGACCTTTCTGCCGACACTTCATGCAATTACATCCTGGCAAATATCAACAAGGTTGATTATCTGAATTATGAATTGTACAAAGGATGTTTATTTGTCAGTATTTTTACAATGAGTGATTCCAGTGCAAAGTCGGAAGGGCTTTTCGGTGGCACAGACGAAGTTCCATCAAGTGTTTTGATTTCCATAATACCGGATGGAGACTATTACACAAGCAGTAAATTGTATAAAATTGAAGGGGTGGTTGCACCCAAAATCGTGCAAATCACAGAAACACAATATCCTGAGTTTGTAATTACCGTTGAAAGTGGTTTTTACAATGAACGAAAACAGGTTTCTTATACACTTGATGGTAAATAATTCAAAGAATATTTATGCACAAAGATTAACCTATACAATAACACAAATCAGATCATAAAGACATGAAAATCAGTTTAATTTTAACGCTTGTATTTTTAGTTCAAAATGTATTTTCGCAAAAAACAGATACGATTTTTTTGTTAAAGACTACAAATAACTCAGTTTACATTGAGCCTGATATAAATTCCGTTCAGGCAAAAATACTAACAAAAACAAAGGACAGAAACACTTATATTCCCATTTATCAGTATCGGGGAAAGTATTATCTGTACGCGCCCTGTGATTGGATATGGCATAAAACCATCACAATCCGCAATGATTCCGTTGTGATCAGAATGGGAGAAGAAATTATTTCTTACAAGATTCAAAACAAGAAGAAAGGAAATTATCATTTACAAGATTCCGGTGTTAAACTTTCAATTAAAATCATTGATAAGAAAAAAGGTATTTCTATTGTAAAATTAGGTAGTCCCAATTCAGCGGACAATTATTTTTTAATGGTTAATGCATACAAATCAGGAAAATATCCTGTCATTGTGAACTCTTGCCCATACAATAAAGCAGAGGAATTTGAATTTGATAATATTGATTTGGAAAAATTATTTAATACGCAATAATATTTAGTGCCCCCCTCTGGCACTCGTTTGACCAATAGCGGAGACGATGTCCGGGAAAATATAGTAGAAATGAAAATATGAAGGAACAATGAATAAAATGAAATTAATATAAGAAATTGTAGGACGGTAGAAAATATTACGAAAAATGTAAAAAGCAGACATATCGTTTTTCTAAAAAAAAAATGAAAACCCATCAATCAATAAATATGAAAAAATTCTTAAAACTAATATTTATCTTTTTATTTTTATATTCCTGTAATTGGAATAAAAACGGCATTTTGGTTCAAATAAAAAATTATTCTGATGAAGACATTTATAATGTTTCATTTTCAACAAATGATTCTCACATTAATTTAAATTTTGAAAATATTAAATCCGGCCACACAGTTGAAGAATTTCTTGATATGACTAATAATACAAAAAGTGACGGAGGTTATATTATGAAATTTGAAAATAAAAATGGTGACTTAAAGCAGATAGGTGGGGGATATTATACAAATGGTGGATCTCTAAATTATTTGGTTGTTTGTGAAGTGAAAAATGATACCGTGTTATTGAAATTCAAATAGATACACTGTCAGCTAACTTTTTTTAATTACAGTATGACAGTAAAGATAATGTATCTGATTTCAACATTTTTAATATAAAGAAAATCAAATTAAATACAATACCTAAAATATATCTAAAAAGAGACTCATTGGAATATTTTGCTGTAGATAGCTTTGTAGATAATAAAGATGTAGTTAACATATTAGATTGGTGTAAATAATATTCAATTTTAAAGTAATTCCCAGAAAATAATTGACCTAATAACCTATCAATCCGGGCATTATATTGTGACTTGGTTTGTGACGGACAAATCATAAATTCTAAAAACTTACTTAAAAATTAAAATCATGAAAAAAATATTTTTTATTACAGGAATGCTGATGGCTACTTACTTTGTTCAGGCTCAGCAACAGCAACTTTTTGAGAACGACTGGTATATTACTAAAATATCCATTGATAATGAAGATTTCTTTCCACCGAATTACGATGAAGAAATTGGTATCCGGTATCATACCCATTTTGAAAATGAGTTTTTTATTACAAGCTGATGCAACAGTGTAGTTGGAGAAATCGATAATCTAAACGATACTGATTTCATCATAACCACAGCAAGCATTACAATGATGGGATGCCCATACCCCGATTATGATAATTATGATAATATCTATTTTAATGTTTTTTCCGGCTATGAAAATGAACTGTTTCAATATGAAATTTCAAGTGACTCAAATGGTTTGACGCTAATTATAACAAACCCTTCGGGCAACAAAGTTTTCTATGGCAATCAGTTTCTAAAAACAGGAGAGTATGAGAATAATAACATAAGGGTTTACCCCAATCCGATAACCGACAAAGTTACCTTGTCTAATATTGATGCTTACGGAAAAATCAATGTCCGTGTTTATGATATGAGTGGTAAATTGCTTGTTTCAAAAACGCTGTCGGAAAAGAAAGAAATCGATTTGTCTCATTTGAAATCCGGAGTTTATTTTATGCATCTGCTGAATGCTTCCAACGAAATCATAACGACAAAAAAGCTGATTAAGAAGTGATAAATCTTCTTCTCTGAGAGGACAAAGCTTTCGGTAAACGAAAGCTTTGTTTTAAGTGAATGTTATAGATTTATAAGGTTTTATATGCGGCTAAAGCCGAATTGAATTGATTTGATTCATTTCATCCGTTGGCTACCCTTCGACTTCGCTCAGGGGGCGAACGGCAATAGTTTGATGCTCTGTTTGCAATAAAATAAAAAGCAAGGGAATATTGCCGTCCACTGAAGTGGACGGATAGAAACTCAATCTTCCTTTTGGCTTTAGCCACATTCAAATAAGAGATTTATGCGGCTAAAGCCGAATTTGATTCGCTTTCTCTTTGTCAGCGATTAATATGCTTGCGTCAAAACTTCTGTTGGAATATTTAATTTATCAGATAATTTTCTAATCATTTCGAGAGATAATTTTCTCTTTTTATTTAAAATCTCACTTGCTCTGCTTTTTAGCCCGATTATTTCCGCCAAATCATTTTGAGAATAGTTGAGCTGTTCCATCCTGAACTTTATCGCTTCGATAGGGTCGGGAAGCTCAATCGGAAAAAAATTATTTTCGTAGTTTTCAATTAAAATCCCTAAAATTTCCAATTCATCACCCTCTTCTGTTCCGGGTTTTGCATCAAAAATCTCTTCAAGTCTTTCCAGAGCTTGATTGTAATCTTTTTCTGTTTTTATTGGCTTTAGTTTCATCAGTTTTAAATATTATTTGCGTCTATTTTGTCGTATTCAGCGTGGGTTCCAATAAATCGAATCCACATCATTTGATAATTGAAATTAATTTTCACGATTAACCTGTAATGATTTCCTTTTATATTAAAACAAACCCTGTTGTCTTCTATAATACTTGCGCTTGGGTAATCATTTTTTAATTCGTTTAAATTTTTCCAAGTTCCTTTAACAGCTTCTTGATACCACGCTTTTAATGGTTGCTCACAATCGGAATATTTTTCCCAAAATTCGCGCAATATTTTTTTCGCTATCACTCTCACTCTTAATTCTTTTGACAAATATAAAAACAATTTCCCAAAATGGGAAATTGTTATCGAATTTTATAGAAATTGCTTGAAAAGGTAAGGTTTAGAAATAAATTTGATTATAGCCTCATTCAAATAAAAGATTTATGCGGCTAAAGCCGAATTGATTTGATTTATTTAATCCGTTGGCTACCCTTCGACTTCGCTCAGGGGGCGAACGGCAATAGTTTGATGCTCTGATTGTAATAAAATTAAAAAGCAAGAAAATATTGCCGTCCACTTTAGTGGACGGATAGAAATTCAATCTTCCTTTTGGCTTTAGCCACATGTATGCAAGAGATTCATTTTTTTGGATTCATCAACTTGACATAATATTTCCTCTAAACCATGCTTCACTCAAGTCTTCCCTCCTCAAACAAATGACTATCAATTAAATAAAATTATTTCTCCGCACTTTAATTAATAAAAATGTAATCCTGCCTTAGCCGATTCGTAACACCTCAAAAGGACATTTGCACTGAAAATTAAATATAGATTTTCTATGTGGAATTATGAGGAACGGAGAACAACCGTGAAAAGATTTGTGAATGTGTGTATGGTTTTGTTTGCGTATTTGAGTTTCAGCGCATTTGTCATGGGGCAAGACGGAACCATCAAAGGTAAGATTACAGATGCACAAACCGGCGAACCGCTTTTTGGGGTGATGGTCATTGTGGAAGATATTTTTTATGAAGAAATGACCGACGAAAACGGCGAATTCATGATTTTGGATGTGCCGGTCGGGACTTATTCGGTGACGACAGAACATTTCTCTTACGAACCGGTTACCCGGGAAGGGATTGTGGTCAAAGCAGGTGAAACTGCCGAGTTGGCATTGGAATTAGAATCTGGGAGCATCGGGCTGAGCGCAGCTGAAATCGTAGTACGAATCAATCGAGAATCCGAAACGGCTTTATTGCTCGATCAAAGAAAATCCATCGTAGCCAATCAGAGCATCGGTGCACAGGAATTGTCGAGAAAAGGGGTTGGTGATGCCGAAAGTGCGGTGTCCAAAGTTTCGGGCGTGTCCAAACAGGACGGGGTGAAAAATGTATTTATCCGTGGGTTAGGCGACCGATACAATGCCACTTTGCTGAACGGCCTGCCGATTCCGTCGGAAGATCCGGAATACAAAAACATCGCATTGAGTTTCTTCGGAACCGATGTGATACAGAACATCGGAGTGAGCAAGGTTTTTTCGGCCGGAAATACCGGCGACGCAGCCGGTGCCATCATTGACATCACTTCCAAAGAACTATTTGGCAGTTCCGCTTTTGGGGTAGATGTTTCGGCCGGATTCAATACCAATATAAAAGGTGTGGATTTCTTGCGGACTGACGGTGCCAATTCATTTGGTTTCGCCAATAAAGACCGTCCGAGTCCCGGCAAATTTGATTTTGCCAATCGGCTTGACCCTTCGGTGGCAAAGTTTCCCATCAACCAAAGTTTCAAACTTTCGGGCGGAAAAAGATTCAGAATCAACGGCAATCCGTTGTCCTTCTTTGCAGTTGCATCTCATTCAACGGATTATTCCTATACCGAAGAAATCGTAAGAAACATGAATACCGCCGGCAACATTTACCAAGATCAGACCGGAAAAAAATATTCACAAAACATCAATCAGTTGGTTTTGGCGAATCTGAATTACGGATTTGGCAACAAAAATTCGGTGGCATATAACTTTATGATGCTCCACGCCAGCGAACAATATGTAGGCGAGTACAGCGGAAAACATTCAGAAAAACACCAAGACGGAGATCAGGATATGGGCTATCTGAGAAGACAACAAATCAACGACAACCTATTGCTGACCCATCAATTGCTGAGCAAATGGACGCTGACCGACAGATTGGATTTGCGTATCAACGGTGCTTACAATTCCATCAAAGGAAATGAACCGGACAGAAGAGAAAATTATTTGTCTAAAAAAAGCGACGGCACCTATGGTTTGACCGGAAGTAACCGTCAGAAAAGATTTTTCTCCGAATTGAAGGAAAACGATTACAATGCGCAAGCGATATTTGATTACAAATTGAATGATGCTACCGAAAGCGGTCGTTCCAAAATATCGGTGGGCTACAATGCGTATTTGTCAGACAATGATTTTGAGGCGGTGGAATACAATCTTTCGGCCATTCCGGGTTCTTATTCCATCGGCTCCATTTTGCTGGATGAATTGTACAATCAACATAATTATGATTTGGGCTTGTTTGGCATGACCGAAGGAAATCCAAACAGTTACAGCGTTGAGAAAAACATACAGTCGGCCTTTGCAGAAGTGACTTATCAGCTTTCCGACAGATTTTCAGCGAATGCAGGACTGAGGTTTGACAATGTGAACATGGATGTGGAATATGATGTACCGGGCAGACCCGACAAAAGCAACAGCATTAAAAAATCATATTATTTGCCCAGCCTGAATCTGAAATATGATTTGAACGACAGAAACGCATTGAGATTAGGAGCAAGCAAAACTTATACGCTGCCGCAATCCAAAGAAATCTCTCCTTATCAGTATGTGAACATCGGTTTTGCGAGTGAAGGTAATCCGAATCTGCAACCCTCTGACAATTATAACTTTGACCTGAAATGGGATTTTTATCTGAGCAATGCCGAACTGCTTTCGGTGGGTGCATTCTACAAGAGAATCGAAAATCCGATTGGCCGTGTGGACAAAGGAAATTCTGCCGGATTGTTGACATATGACAACATCAGCGACTTTGCGAATGTAACGGGAGCAGAAGTGGAATTGCGAAAAAACATTTACAATCGTGAGCTTGAAAGCGGCTCTCAGCACAAACTTTCTTTCGGATTGAATGCATCTGTTTTGTACACCGATTTGCTGCTGAAATTAGAGAACACACCCGAAAGAAGTTCCGGATTAGAAGGGGCTGCACCTTTTATTGCGAATTCTGATTTGACTTATTATTATTCAAATGAGAAGCACAACTGGACTTCCTCATTGGTATTCAATTATTTCAGCGACAGGATTTATACCAACGGAACTTTGGGATTTGAAGACATCATTGAGGAGGGCGTTCCTACGCTGGACTTTGTTTCATCCTTCAGTTTCAACAAAAAACTCAGTGTGAAATTCAAGGCTTCCAATCTGCTGAACCCGTATTTCAATCTGACGAGAGAAAGCTCGCTGACCCATGAAAAAATAGTGTTGAACCAATACAAAAAAGGCATCAACCTGAGTCTGGGCATTGGGCTGGAATTATAAAAAATTAAACAACAATAAAACAAAAATGAGTTACACAAATTTTAAAAATCTGAATAAAATGAAAATGAACTTAAATTTTTTGAAATCGGCCTCTTTGGCTTTGATTTTTGCCGCTGCCACTTTGGTTTCGTGCAGCGATGATGACGGTGGAAACACCCCCCTTCCTGTCAGTGAAGATGAATTGGTGGGAAGCATCGAAGGGAGCAAAACTTTGGATGCCAACATCACTTATACCATTACCGGTCCCGTAATCGTGGAAGAAGGCGGTGTTTTGAACATTCCTGCCGGAACGACAATCAAAGCCAAAAAAGGTTTTAACAACTACATTTTGGTATTGCAAGGCGGGAAAATCAATGTGAACGGAACGGCCGAAAAACCGGTTACCATGACAGCTGACATTGACAATGCCGAACCCGGATATTGGGGCGGTTTGATCATCAACGGTAGAGCTCCATTGGCCGGTGGTACAGTGGGAAGTACAGAAATTAGTTCGGCCCATCAATACGGCGGAAACAATCCGAACGACAGTTCAGGTTCAATTACTTATCTGACTTTGGCATACACAGGTGCACGGTCAAGTGCAGATGTTGAGCACAACGGACTGACATTGAACGGCGTAGGAAACGGAACCCTGATTGAAAATGTTTATATTCCTTATGGTGCTGACGACGGCATCGAATTTTTCGGTGGAACCGTAAATGTAAAAAACCTTTTGGTAGTGGACAGCGACGACGATATGTTTGACTTTACCCAAGGTTATTCAGGTACTTTGGAAAATGCTTATGGAATTTGGCAAGCCGGATTTACCAGCACTGAATCAGACCCGAGAGGCATTGAAGCCGACGGAAACTTGGACGGAAACTTCCCCGATCAGGAAGGTCAATCAGATTTCGTTATCAAAAACATCACTTTTGATTTGAGATTGGCTCCGGCTCCCGACGGTGATGTACAGAATGTAACCAACAAAATGCAGGATGTCATCAAAATCAGAAGAGGTGCGAAAGCAACCATTACCAATGCATTGGTGAAAGGAACAGGAACAGTCATCGATTTGATTGACTTTACAGACGGAAAAGGAACCGGCAATCCGACTTCTTCCGTAAGTCTTACAAGTACGCTGAATACATCACAAATCTTAGGAAAATTGATCAATCCAAATGAAGGATTTGACGGCGCTGCAATCGTATCCGGCAACACTGGATGTTCAACTTCCATCTTTGGCTGGACGAATTACAGTTTCTAAATACAAAAACGGGATATAACTCACTTTTGTTCCTCTAATCCCCTTTTCCGTTGCCTGATGACAATATACTACTTCACTCAGGCAACGGATTTTTTTGTATCATAATCATTTCGTCATTGCCCAGTTTATCCGAAGTCTGTGTATTTATTTTTTTGATTTGTTTCGGATTTCCTGAGCTTTTTTCCAATTTTTTCGTAGAATCGGTTTAGCAAAAGAGGTTTCACCATTTGATTTTTCACCTGAAAAATGGCGAAATTTTTCAGGGTAATCTTCTTTTTTATACTTCGCCCAACTTTCGTAAGCTTCATCTGACCTGGGACGGTCGGGATTGAACGCTATTTTTTTGCCGGTTCTGATACAGTAGCCAAAATATTCTATTACCGGTTTTTTCTTTTCCGTTCTGAAAGAAGTTCTTTTTTTGATATTAGAATTGAATCCATCTTTGTTTGAAAAGAAATCAGAGAATTTATCAATTTCAATACTTGAATCTTCATATTTTTCTTTTAAACCAAACATTGTGCTTTTATATTGTGGTTTCTTTTTAAAAAGTAATTCAGACTGAATTATCACTCTTTCAAAATATTTCCATGCTTGGTCATCAATATTGTCACCACCTATTAGACCTTTCTTTTTAGTCAAAATCCCAAATTCAATATTATTATCTTGAGAATAACCATATAGATTCATTGAAGTTAGAATTGCATTCTCCTCATTAGCAAAATACTTTGCATGAAGCCTCTTCTCATAGCGAATTTCAATATTTGGAAATTCTTTAAAAAAATTAAAATCTTCTTGACTCATACTTTTAGAAATATCATCTTCATTTTTACCAAAGACAACAATAATTTCAAGTTCAGGATTATCGTTCTTTGAAAGCAAAGTTGATTTGAAACGGTCATGAAGTTTAATATAAGGAGAAATTAATATTATTTGCTCTCTTGCATTTTCAAATATTTTTCTAATTCCGAGTTTAGTTCATTTCCTGTTATAAATTTAGCCATCTTCAATTGTTGATTTATTATAGTTTATAGATATACAGCTGTTTACGGAGATCAGCTCTATACAAATAAAATTATTTCAAGTCCAAATATATTGAAAACTTTTGACCCTTCAAGAGTTTTACTCAAACCCTCAGCAGTCCTCTGAAACCTCTTGATGCATAGTAGGATTCGGCACCGTTGTGGTAGGTGAAAACTTGGCCGTAACGAAAATCGCAAAAGAGCGCACCGCCTAAGTTTCTGACTTCATCCGGTGTCAAAATCCAGCTTGAAGTTTTGTTGTCAAATCCGACTAAGGGATGGTATTCTCGGTATTGTTCTTCGGTCAGAATTTGGATACCGATTTCGGCAGCGCGATCAAGGGCATTGCCGGTAGGTTTGTGGGTTTTTCGGGCGTCCAAAGCTTTAGAGTCGTAGCAAAGACTTCTTCTCTCGCTCGGACTTTCTTTGGCACAAAGAGTGAAAACAAACCCGGTTTAGAGCATTTTCAAAAATGCAACTTCTTTATCTGTTAGCTTTCTCCAATCTCCTCTTTTGAGGTTTCTTTTGGTGAGTCCGCCAAAAATCACCCTGTCGAGTTTGACGACTTCGTATCCTAATTTTTCGAAAATCCTTCTTACAACATGGTTCCAACCGATATGGATTTCGATTCCGATTTCATTTTTGGGTTGGCCTTCTATATAGGAAATGTGGTCAACTTTAGCTACTCCTTCTGGGATAAGTCTGACGCCTTTTTTTATTTCTTCCATGTCGGTTGCACTCAATTTTTTGTTGAGCGAAACATGATAGAGCTTGTGCACGCGGTGGCTGGGATGGGTGAGTTTTTTGGTTAGATAACCGTCATTTGTAAAAAGTAGTAGTCCGGTGGTTTGTCTATCGAGTCTTCCGACCGGAAAAATTCTTGCAGTAGTGGAATTGGCGACCAAATCCATCACAGTTTTTCTTCCTTTTTCGTCTTTAGTGGTGGTAATGAATCCTTTGGGTTTATTTAGAAGGATGTACACATTTTTTTCGGCTTTGATTTCACGGCCGTCAAATTTCACCACATCACCGGGTTGAACTTTGTATCCCATTTCTGTAATCACTTTTCCATTGACTTCTGCCAGGCCTGTTTTGATGAATTCGTCGGCTTCTCTTCTGGAGCAGATTCCGGCATTGGCGATGTATTTGTTGAGTCGGATGCTGCCGTCATCTGTGGGTGCTTTTTTGATCTTTGTTCTGTAGGCTTTGTCAAATTTTCCGGTCTTGGCTTTCCCAATTGATTTGGGTTTTGCAGAAGTTTTTTTGTCGGGTTTTTTGTCTGATTTTGAATTTGATTTTCCGACGGGTTTTCCGAGGGAAGCATCACGCCTTTCCTGTTTTTTCATTTTGTGTTTTTTATTTTGATGACTGTTTTGCGTGAGGGATGGAGGCATTTGTTTGAGCTCTTTTTGGTCGCTTCGATTCCGCTCAGCGGCCAAAAAAGCGAGTGCCGACAGCCCGACCTCGTTGCGGAATGTATTTTGTTTTTTGTTAATCTTTTGAATCGCAACGAGGGCACGCCCAAATCATTCATCAGATAATTCTTTGCAAATCTAAGGGATTTAAATCAATGAATACCATATTAAAAATACCGATTCCGATTAAAATCTTGAATATCAGGTAGATAATTTTATATGCAGTTTTGGTTCGGCTTTTCCATACGGGGACAATCAGCAGTATGAGCAGCACAGCGGTAAACAAGAAAAAGTAGCGCATGTATCCTGTAGCGCTGTTGTCCCACATATAGAGTGATAGCGCAGCTGTGAGCAGTATAAGCGGTATAAGGACTTTTTTTGTTTTTGTTTCACCGTAAATAACGGGGATGGTTTTGTAATTATAAATAGCGTCGGCGGTGGAGGTCGTCAGGTCTTTGATGATGTCCATCACGAGCAGTAGTAGGAAGAGAAATGCGGCGTGAAAGAAGATGATGTCGGAATAATTTTCATAATAGAGGAAGAGCGCGAAGAATGGGAAAATGCTAATCATGACTGAATAGAAGTTGTTGAGCCAGACCATTTTGTTGATTTTGTGCGAGTAGAACCAAACCAAAAACTGATAGAAAAGGAAAAACAGCATGACTCTCCATGAAGCCAGCCAGGCAACGGCCAATCCAGCCAAATTGAGCAGTAGATAGGTGTTGAGTTTGAATTTTTGGGAAACAAATCTTTCTATATAATTGCGAAGCGGTCGTTGGATGGCGTCTTTTTCGAGGTCATAAAAATTGTTGATAATGTAGCCGGCGGCCACGCTGAGTAGCGAGGTGAGGATGATGAAATTCAATTTTATATCCAGCAGTATTTGTAGGTGATTTTTGCCTTCGTTGAAAATAAAAAGGCTGGCCATGTATTGTGCCAATGCGAGCATCACAAGGTTGTAACCTCTTACTACAGTGAAAAGAGCGAGCAAACGGACGAACAATCTTCGTGGTTCGGATTTCCTCATTGAAACTGCGATTGGATGATTTTGTCAGCAAACCAGCAACTGGCACTCAAGCTCAGTCCTTCTTTTTCGGCAAATTCAATGACCTTATCCACCATTTTTTTTCCGAATCCTTTTTTTCTGAACTCGGGAAACACCAAGGTGTGGTTAATGGAGATGGCGTCTTCTTTTCGCCATTTGAAAGTAATTTCGCCAATTTTTTCATCTACAGAAAAGAGATAAAAACCGCTTCTGTTTTCATCTTCAAAAAATTCAAATCTATCCATGGATCAGAATTTATAGATGACCTCGGTATCAAAATCTTTCAGATGTATTCTGGCTTTTTCGTAGTCTCGAGTAAAACCGAGAATGTATCCACCTCCACCCGAACCGCAGAGTTTCAGATAGTAGGAATTGGTTTGTATGCCGTATTGCCAGATATTGAGCAATCTTTGTGGAATCATGGGTTTGAAATTCAGAAATGCCCAAGTAGAGAGTTCCTTCAAGTTGTAGAAAAGTGGATTCAGGTCTCCTTTTACAAAGGCCTCAACGCAGGCATTGTTGTACTTGATGAATTCTTCTTTGAGCGTTTTTCTGAAACCCTCTTGCTTTAGTTTTTCAAAAAATATCTGAACCATGGGTGCGGTTTCTCCGGGACTTCCGGAATTCACAAGAAATATTGCTCCGCCGCTTTCTTTTTGTTCGGGTATGCCAATGGCTGAAATGTCTGTTTTAGAATTAATCAACAATGGAAGATTGAGATAGCAAATCAATGGATCTATGCCCGAACTTTTTCCGTGGAAGAAAGACTCCATTTTGGAAAAGATTTCTTTCAAGCTGCTGATTTTGTCTTTTGAAATTTGTTTTGAAGTATCGATTTTGTTAAATGCATAAGCTTCATATATCGCAGCGACCAATGCCCCGGAACTGCCTACGCCATATCCCTGCGGAATGTCGGAATCAAAGTGCATTCCGTTGGCGATGTCGGCATTCAATTTTTCAAAATCAAACTCATCTTTGAGTTTTTCAGCAAGGTATTCTGCAAATTTACGAATGCTTTCGTTGGAAATCCGGCTGTTTGTGTCATTGCTGAAATTGAGTGAACCTTTGTAGGTGTTGTAGGGTATGGTCAGTCCCTTGGAGTCTTCGATGATACCGTATTCTCCAAAAAGCAGAATCTTCGCGTAGAACAAAGGGTTTCTCATTGGGTGTAATTACTTTGCAAATGTAAGATTATTTTTTTAATTATTCAGGGAATGGTCACCTCAATCAGTCTTGTGTCGTTCAAGGGTTGGATGGTAAATTCTGAAACTTCAGCCGGCAAGACCAAGCTTTCATATTTACTCAATTTTGTCGTATTTGATTCTGTGATGAATTTGGCGGCCGATTCGGTGCAAATGTATATCCGCATGCAAGCATTGTTTTGAATTCTGAATTCTTTGTTGCCTTCGAATATCTGTGTGCTGAAATATTGCGAGTCAATGAGTGATTTGAACTGATTCTCAATGGGTTCATATTCGGCTTTGATGTTTGCGAACGGTCTAAAATCAATGGCCTCCAAAGCGGATTCGGTGTGCAGTTCTCTTTTTTTTCCGTCTTTGTCGATGCGGTTGTAATCATAAATGCGGTAGGTGATGTCGGAAGTCTGCTGAATTTCGGCCAACACAATTCCGGCACCGATGGCGTGCACCCTGCCGGCGGGAATATAAACTGCATCTCCTTTTTGAACTTTGACTTTGTTCAGGATTTTTTCGAGGCTTTCTGTTGTCAGATATTCTTGGTAATCTTTTTTTGTAATTCCTTCTTTCAGCCCGATGGTGAGTGCTGCATTTTTGTCGGCCTCCATGATGTACCACATTTCAGATTTTCCGAAGGAATTGTGTTTTTTCTGAGCCAATTCATCATTCGGATGAACCTGAACGGACAAATCATCGGCGGCATCAATGAATTTAATCAGCAAGGGAAATTCATTTCCGAATTTCTCCCAAACTTCTTTTCCAACCAATTTTTCTTTGTATTCTTCTAAGATTTCTTTCAGGCTTCTGCCTTTCAATTCACCGTTTTCCACCACACTCAAATCTCCTTCTACGCCTGAGATGCTCCAGATTTCTCCCAATCTGTCCATTTGTAGCTTTTTGGGAACAAACCGGTTCAATTTATCGCCACCCCAGATTCTGTATTTGGTGATGGGAACGAATTTTAATGGATAGAGTCTCATTTGAGTAACTGTGTGTAAATGTTTTTCATGAAATTTTTGCTAAATTAACGAAATACTGATTATTTCATCTGAAAGAATCAAAATCCAGTTTTGCAAATCATGGTTTTCAAAATCCTTCAACGAGAATCTTTGCTTCAATCTCGGTTACGGATTCGCGGGTCAACTAAAAAATTGAAATAAAATGTGCAGCAGCTTTGGCTGTCCGGTTGTCAATATCGTATTTCGGATTCATTTCCACCACGTCAAACAATTTTATTTTACCGGATTGAATGGCGGTTTTGAGCAATGATTTCACCTGAAAAACGCTCAATCCATTGGTGCAGGGCGCACTGACTCCCGGCGCAAAAGCAGCATCCAATACATCCAAATCCAGACTCAAATAAAGCACATCGAATTTCTGAATAAAATCTTCCAATTTTCGCAAAGCAAAATTCAAATCAATATGAATTTCATCTGCCAAAATCACTTCCGTGCCCAATTTTTCGGCCCGGTCAAAAAGTGCTGAAGTATTTCCGGTCGGCTGAATTCCGGCGACGAAATAATGAAATTCCTTGCCGTGTGTTTGACAATGATTTGCCATCTCAAAAAACGGTGTACCCGAAGTGCTGTGTTCCACCGGAATCCTCAGGTCAAAATGCGCATCGATGTTGATGATGCCAATGTTGTCAAATTGTTGAGCAATCCCAAGAAAATCACCGAAAGCCGTTTCGTGTCCACCGCCCAAAACAATCGGGAAATAATTGTTTCTAATCAATTCTGAAACACATTCGCTTTGTTCTTTTCTGGCTTTTTCTAAGTTTTGTCCATCCAAAACGATGTTTCCAAAATCGAAAAGCGATTTTTTTGTATCAAAATTATAAGGCAAATTTGCCAATGATTTTCGAATCAAATTCGGTGCTTTGGCAGCTCCGGTTCGGCCCTTGTTTCTTCGCACGCCTTCGTCCGAACAAAAACCGAGCAATGCAATGTTCGGTTCATTGATGGGTTGAAGATTTCCGAAATTCCCTATTTGCATTTTTTGATGCCATCTTGAACCCAACTCACCGTCCTCATCGTCAAAACGACCGGTCCAAATATTTTTGTCAACTAATTCTATCATAGTGTTTTGTATTTTGGAATTGACCAATGATATTTCAATGCCAATATCCTGATTATAATGATAAATAAGGCAGAAATTATAAAATTCCAAGTTCTTTCCACTTCAAAATGATTCAAAATCAAGTATAAAAATGCGCCTGCCAAACAGGCCGTTGCATAAACTTCTTTTCTGAAAATGACCAGTAATTCCTGCGAAAGTGTATCACGAATCACGCCACCCATGACTGCGGTAAACATGCCCATAATGGCTGCAATCAGCCAGTGAACATTGAATTCCAAAGCTTTCTCAGTTCCCACTACGGTAAAAAGCGCGATTCCAAGCGTGTCAAAAAGTGAGAATTTATTTTTGTATTTCATGATGGGTCGGTAGAAAAAATGCATGATTATAATCCCAAAAAAGGCTGCATAAATAAAATTGATGTCCTCTATCCAAACCAAGGGATAGCTGTCGAGCAATATGTCGCGGACGCTTCCGCCGCCAATGGCTGTAACAAGTCCGACGAATACTGCGCCAAACCAATTTTGACCTGCACCTTTGTTGGCTGCTATGATTCCTGAAATCGCAAAAACGACAGTACCAAAAATTTCGAAAATGTATTGGATAGACATCATCCGGAGTTTTTTTATGCAAAATTAGTGTTAAAATCAGTAAAACATTTCAAGGTTTGGAAGTTTAAAAAAGTTCAAGGGCACGACGAATATCAACAAATACAAAATTCCCAAATTCATCAAAATTAAAATCGCGTTTAATAGTCTGATAATTAGTAATTTCAATTTGATTATCGGTCATTGCCTGCTTGATAATTTCCTTGTTAATTCTCATTTTTATACTGTTTACAGAACAATTATGATGTTTTGTTATGTTGTTTATAGAACAATAATGGAATTTTGAATCAAATTGAATCATTTAAGCTTTGCCCTATTTCCTTGGAAACAATAAAATCAAAGCCCTTTTACATAATCAATGTGCCTCCAACCAATTGTCTCCCACGCCTACATCCACAATCAGCGGAATGCTCAATTTCACTGCGCTTTCCATGGTTTCTTTGATGATTGGTTTGAGTGTTTCCAATTCCGTTTTTGGTACATCAAAAATCAATTCATCGTGTACCTGCAACAGCATTCTTGATTTAAAATTTTGTTTGAGCTCCTTTTGCAGACGAATCATTGCGATTTTAATCACATCTGCCGCACTGCCCTGAATCGGCGCATTGACGGCGTTTCTTTCGGCATGCCCACGGACAATTGCATTTCTGGAGTGGATGTCGCGCAGATATCTTCTTCTGCCCAAAATGGTTTCCACAAATCCTTGTTCTCTTGCCTTATGAATGCTCTTATCGATAAAATCTTTTAGGACCGGATAGGTTTCGTAATAAGTGTCTATCAGTTGTTTGGCTTCCGAACGCGAAAGTCCGGTTTGGTCTGCCAATCCAAAAGCAGAAACGCCATAAATAATTCCGAAATTCACGGTTTTTGCCTGACTTCTTTGTTCGCGACTTACCTCTTCGGGTTTGACTTTAAATACTTTTGCGGCAGTAGATTTGTGGATGTCTTCTCCGTTGTTGAAGGCTTCTACCATCGCCGGGTCGCCGCTCAAATGTGCGATAATTCTCAATTCAATCTGTGAATAATCGGCAGAAACCAACACCGAATTTTCATCTCTTGCCACAAAGGCTTTTCGGATTTTCCGCCCTTCTTCCGAACGAATCGGAATGTTTTGTAAATTGGGATTTACAGAAGCCAAACGGCCGGTTGCAGCCGTAGTTTGAATGAACGAGGTGTGTACCCTTCCGGTGTCTTCTCTGATTTCTTTTGGCAGCGCATCCACATAAGTGGATTGTAATTTCTGAAGTTGTCGATAGTTAAGGATGTCGTTGATAATTGGATGTTTGTCTTTTAATTTCACCAAAATTTCTTCGCCTGTGGCGTATTGACCGGTTTTGGTCTTTTTGGCTTTTGAATCCAATTTGAGTTTTTCAAAAAGAATATCTCCCAATTGTTTGGGTGAATTCAGGTTGAATTCTTCACCGGCATCGGCAAAGATTTTCTTCTCGAGTTTTTGAATTTCCGCTTGAATTGAGATGGATTGTTCAGCCAAAATTGATTTATCCAAACGAATTCCTTCAATTTCCATTTCTGTTAGGACTTCCATCAACGGCATTTCAATTTCTTCAAACAATTTTTGCATTTTCACTTCGGGAAGTTGAGGCGCAAAAAAATGTTTTAACTGCAAAGTGATGTCAGCATCTTCCACCGCATATTCTTTCTGGCTTTCGAGTTCGACCATGTCAAAACTCAGTTGATTTTTTCCTTTTTTACCAATCAGATTTTCAATGGGTTGTGTTTTGTAATTCAGGTAATTTTCTGCCAGGGCATCCATGCTGTGCCCCATATCGGGGTTGAGCAGATAATGTGCAATCATGGTGTCAAAGTGCTTGCCTTTCGGTTTGATGCCGTATTTGTGGAGTACCTTGTAATCATATTTCAGGTTATGACCGATTTTCAGAATAGAATCATTTTCAAAAAATGGTTTCAACTCATCTACAATGGATTGTGCTTCGGTAAAATCTTTTGGAAACGGAATATAATATCCTTTCCCAGGTTCAAAACTGAATGAAATTCCGACCAATTGGGCAGAAAGAGCGTCTAAACTATCGGTTTCGGTGTCGAAGGAAACTTCTGTTTGTTGTAATAATTTCTCAAGCAAAAGTTTTCTGGGAATTTTCCCATCGGTCAGTTGATAGAGGTGGTCATAGGAATTCAATTCCTTGAAACTCGTTTGTGACTGAATGGTTTCCTCCATCACTTCATCCCCAAAAAGCGAAGCCTGAACGGCTTTCTCTGAGACTGTTTTTGCTTGTTGCACCACTTCGTTTTGCAAATCGAAAGCGCGATAAAAATTTTCCAACAACCTTCTGAATTCCAATTCTTCAAAGATTTGTCGTATTTTCTGTACATCTGGTTTCTCGACAATCAGCTCAATTTCATTGAATTCAATCGGCGCATTGGTATCGATGGTGGCCAATTGTTTGGAGAGGATGCCGAGTTCTTTGTTGGCTTCTATATTCTCTTTCATTTTGCCCTTAAGGTCTGCCGTATTGGCCAACAGGTTTTCGAGAGAACCATATTGTTTCAAGAATTTTTTGGCTGTTTTTTCGCCCACGCCTGGCAATCCGGGAATATTGTCCACGCTGTCGCCCATCATTCCCAGAAAATCAATGACCTGTATGGGGTCTTCTATTTCGAATTTTTCTTTCACCTCTTTGGGTCCCCAAATCTCAACGCCTTTTCCGAAAGCCGGCGGACGATACATCTTGATTTTGTCTGAAACCAATTGCGCAAAATCTTTGTCGGGCGTGACCATGTAAGTCGTATAGCCGTTTTGTTCGGCTTTTTTTGCCAAAGTTCCAATCACATCATCGGCTTCATATCCGTTGGAATAGAGCACCGGAATATTCATCGCACGGATGATGTCCTGAATGAAGGGAACACCTGTTTTGATTGCTTCGGGCGTTTCTTCGCGGTTGGCTTTGTATTCGGGGAAATGTTCTGTTCGGATGGTCGGTTCACCTACATCAAAAACCACCGCCATGTGGGTGGGTTTTTCTTTGTTCACCACATCGAGCAGTGAATTGGTAAATCCCATGATGGCCGAGGTGTTCATCCCTTTGGAATTGATTCTTGGATTTTTGATAAATGCGTAATAACCTCTGAAAATCAATGCATAAGCATCTAATAGAAATAATCTTTTGTCTTCTGAATTCATAGGGAGTAAAGTTAGAGAAAAACTATGTAAAAGTCATAAATCAGTTGGTGCGGATTTAATTTTGCCTCGTTCGACAAAGGCCCGCATTATAAATCTGCGGCATGGTGGAGTTATTGTGAAGAGGCCAAAAATGAAGCGCTTTAGCCTATTTTAAATTTAACTTACCTGAATCGAGTCTCTAACTTTTCCAAAGTTTAAAACCCCAAGGGAGCGGGTTGTAATTGAGGGATTTAATGTATATTTGTTTCAATAAACTTGTTGAATTATGTCACATACAGCAAAAGTTGAAGATATTGATGCGCAAATAGCGAACTATGTTAATCGTTTGTCTGAAGTAAGGAAAAAAGCTGTTTTAACCGTTGCAAAAACCTTTGCAGAAGACGAAGCTGAGGAGTTTGAGAAAAAATGGGCAACCGGTATTTCTGAAGAAGAAACATTCGGTGCGGTTCATGATTTCATCAAAACATTGAAATGGGAGAAGAAGCAATAATCATTTACGCTCCGAGTGTTCGTGTCTATTTGATTGAGCTAATTGCCATACTTTACGAAAAAGAATATTTTGGTTTTGAAGAATCAGCACACGAATATGTTGAGCAAATTCGACAAAACATTCGGGTAGATTTGCCACAAGAAATCAAGTATCATACTGTCCCGAAAGAACTGAAACATTACGGAAAACATTACATAAACATAAAAGGAAGCAATCGTACAACCTGGTATGTAATTTTCGATAAAATCGACAATCGTTATTTTGTTGAATACATCACCAATAATCATTCTCCGCAAAGTGCATATTTCAATTTGGATTAACTCACCACTCTCCAAATCCGCTTAAAAACTTTTCAAAAGTTCCGAACTTTGGAAAAGTTGGGGTTTATTAAGTCCGTCAACTGGAGTTTTCAACTAAAAGACAAGCAACACTTTGTTTAATCGTAAAGCAACAAATAAAACCTTCAATTATAACATAACAAAAATGATTTAGAAGTAAATCTGTCAATTATAACAGAAACTTTTTGAAATCGGCGAAAAATATTATTTTGAAGACCTTGGTATTCGCAACAGCGTAAGAGCATTTAATTTTCGTGCAGACATAGCAAAATTGATAGAAAATGCGGTGTATATACAACTGTTGCGTTTGGGGTATCAGGTTTATACAGGCAAAGACGGAGAAAGAGAAATTGATTTTATAGGTGAAAAAGACGGGGAACGCATATATGTTCAGGCGTGCTATCTGCTGGCAGATGAAAAAACCGTTGAACGGGAATTTGGTAATCTGATGTTGATTGAAGATAATTACCCGAAATATGTAGTAACATTAGACCCTTTTTCTCCTCATACCACTTATAAAGGAATTCGTCAGTTGCACCTACGGGAGTTTTTGAAGTCAAAATGAAACAGTCCAACCATACGGATTTGCAATCTGTGTGTACAACAAATCTTTCCATAACTAATTTTCAAACTCTGTGATTATCCCAAACGAAAGTAGTAGGAAATCATACCTCCGGTGCGATTCTCAGCACTAATCCTTCCAGATTTTCTGTGACCGGAATCTGACAGCTCAGCCGGCTGTTTTCTTTTACATTGAAAGCTTCGGAGAGCATGGCTTCTTCTTCGTCGCCCATTTCGTTTAATTCCACATCATCCGATTCGACATAACACTGACAGGAAGCACACATACACATTCCGCCACAGGTCCCGAAAGTTCCTTCTTCTGCAAGTTCATAGGCTTTGACCACTTCCATCATGCTCATCGACATATCTGTGGGTGCATCTATTTCATGGTTGATTCCTTCTCTGTCTATGATGGTGACTTTGATGTCCGACATACTGTTGTTTCTTGTGCGCAAATATAACTTTAATGATGTCATTGCACAATAAATAATGCTATTAAAACAAAATTATTGGTTTCAAAATCCATCTAAATCAGAGCTAAATTGCAAAAGCATATTTGAAAATTTCAGAAGACTTTTTATCTTCGCAAAAAATATTAAGTTTTTTACTTTCAAATGAAAACCATCAAATTCTTCCATCCGGAGGAAACCTTTGTTTACTACATAGACAAATGCTTTTGTAAAGTGGTCTATTCAGGTCATCAGTATCAGCTTTTGGTAGAAATTCATTCGACAGACGATTTGGATCATGTAGAAGCCGATGCGGTTCAAAACAATTTTCCACAAGTGATTTTATCGGTTGATGATTTTCCGGTTCCATACAAAAACACGGACGAACTGGAGGGAAAACACATCGACATCGAGGAGTGTTATGCTGAAATTGAAGACGAAGAAGGAGAAATCGTAGAATTTTTCTACACCAATGTGAATTTTTCAGAACATGATTTTGAAGCCGATAAGAACCGACTCTCATTTTTCAAAAATGAAACTGGGGCACTTTGTTTAAAATGGAAAGGAGCCGTTCAGGATTTTACTGAGGAAACCGATGAGTACATCAGCTTTGAGCTTGAATGTGTGTTCTCAGCTTTTTCACATGAAGAAAGAGATTAAAATCATTCTTCTAAGGTTGAGAAATTAAGTCTTGAAGTTTTATTACTTCGGCTGTCTTACCTATATTTGTCCTCTTGTAAAAATTACAATGAATGAAAGTTGAAGATGCAGACAAACTGAAAATTGACGCCCTTCGTTATCACGAGCTTGGAAGAAAGGGGAAAATAGAAGTCGTTCCCACAAAACCACATGATACACAAAGAGATTTGGCATTGGCCTATTCTCCCGGAGTGGCAGAACCTTGTCTCGCCATACAAAAGGACGAAGGCGACGCATACCGATACACAGCCAAAGGAAATCTGGTGGCTGTCATCACCAACGGAACTGCGGTGCTGGGATTGGGAGACATTGGTGCAAAGGCAGCCAAACCAGTGATGGAGGGAAAAGGTTTGTTGTTTAAAATTTTTGCAGATATCGATGTATTCGATATAGAAATTGACGAAAAAGACCCCGAAAAATTCATACAGGCCGTTAAAGCCATTTCACCCACTTTTGGTGGGATTAATCTTGAAGACATCAAAGCACCTGACGCGTTTGTCATAGAACGACGACTGAAAGAAGAACTCAACATTCCTGTGATGCACGATGACCAGCACGGCACTGCAATTATTTCGGCAGCCGCATTGATCAATGCACTTGAGTTGGCTGGAAAAAAAATAAATGAAGTTTGTTTTGTGGTCAACGGTGCTGGAGCCGCAGCAATTGCATGCACCAAACTCTACATCGCACTGGGTGCCGACCCCAACCGGATTTTTATGTGCGACAGCAAGGGAGTCATCAACCACAAAAGAACCGATTTGAACGAGGAGAAAATTCCTTTTGTCAGAGAGACTGAACTGGAAACGCTGGAAGAAGCTGTGAAAGGTTGCGATGTTTTTATAGGCCTTTCAAAGGCTGATGTACTTAGCCCAGAAATGCTTTCGAAAATGAACGACAATCCGATTGTATTTGCCATGGCCAATCCGGTACCCGAAATTTCTTATGATCTTGCAATGGAGACCCGCCCTGATGTGATTATGGCTACCGGTCGTTCCGATTATCCGAATCAAGTGAACAATGTACTTGGTTTCCCATTTATATTCAGGGGGGCGTTGGATGTGCAGGCTACTAAAATCAACGAAGCTATGAAGCTGGCTGCGGTGTATGCCCTGGCTGAACTGGCCAAAGAACCCGTACCCGAAATTGTCAACCGCGCATACAAAATCGGAAATCTAAGTTTTGGACGCGATTATATCATTCCAAAACCATTTGACGACAGGCTCATTACCAAAGTATCCATGGCGGTAGCCAAAGCCGCGATGGAATCCGGAGTGGCAAAAAAACCAGTCAACAACTGGACGGTGTATGAAGAAGAGCTTCTCAACCGTATGAACAACGAAACCAAACTGCTGAGAATGTTGCAAAACCGGGCAAAGCAGTCCCCGAGAACCATCGTGATGAGCAATGCGGAAGAATACAATGTGCTGAAAGCTGCACAAATCATCAAAGACGAAGGCATCGCCCATCCAATACTGCTCGGCAACAAAGAAAAAGTCAATGAGATAATGGCTGAATATGATATCCAAACCGATATTCCCATCATAGATCCAAAATCCAAAGAAGCCGAAGAACAGGTAAATAAGTTGGCAAAAATTCTCTGGAAAAAAAGACAGCGAAAAGGAATGACGCTGTACAATGCCCAACGCATACTGACCAATCGTGACTATTTTGGTTCAATGATGGTGGAAGCCGGTGAGGCAGATGCTTTTCTTACTGGCAGTACCAGAAGTTATGCTGCATCACTAAAACCTGCGCTCGAAACAATCGGTGCACAGCCCGGTGTTCCAAAAGTAGCGGGACTGATGTTGCTGCTCACAAAAAAAGGACCTATGTTTTTTGCTGACACGACCATCAATCCGGATCCGACTGCAGAAGAACTTGCCAGAATTGCTAAAATGACTGATTATGTAGTGAGAGGAATCGGAATCAGACCCAGAATTGCGATGCTGTCTTTTGAAAATTTCGCTGCACGGACAGAAGTTTCAAAAAAAGTCAGTAAGGCAGTGTCCATTCTTCATAAAGCTTATCCAGAAATGGTAGTTGACGGAGAGATTCAGCCTGATTTTGCGATGAACGAAGAACTGATTTCAAAAAATTATCCTTTCTCAAAACTTAGTGGCAAAAGTGCAAATGTATTTATCTTCCCAGATCTGGCGTCGGGGAATTTATCGTACAAAATTCTGAGAGGGATTGAAGATGCGCGGGTAGTAGGCCCTATACTGATGGGAATGAACAAACCGGTTCACATCCTACAGATGCGTTCCAACATCAGCGAAATTGTGAATCTTGCGACCATTGCAGTACTGGACATTCAAATGCGAGAAAAATGATAGCACATCTAAACGGACGACTGGCAGAAGCTTATCCGACCTACCTCATCATTGAATGCGGCGGGGTCGGTTATCAGGTAAATATCAGTCTGAATACCTATGCCAAAATCGACAAGGCGGAGCAGATAAAGATATTCACCCATTTGGTGGTTCGTGAAGATGCGCAGATTTTATACGGTTTTTCCACCAAACAGGAAAGAGAATTGTTTTTGAAACTGATTTCGGTGAACGGCGTTGGCCCATCTTCGGCCATGATGATGCTTTCTTCACTTGAGCCAGAGGAAATTATTGTTGCGATTGAGGAAGCCAATGCTAAAAAATTACAGACTGTAAAAGGGATTGGAGCCAAAACCGCTCAACGAATTATCATTGACCTAAAAGACAAACTCGAGGGGGATGAACTTAATTTTGGCTCATTTAACACAAATTCTAAAAATAAATCTAAATTTGAGGCGTTATCAGCATTGGAAGTCTTGGGCATTCCCAACCGAGCGGCCGAAAAAGTCATGGATGTAATCTTAAAAGAACATCCGGATGCAGAAGCCAATGTGCTGGTAAAAGAAACATTAAAAAGACTGTGACCTTTGAAAGAACTTAAGACATACATCATTCAATTTAAAAAACTGATTCCGTTCATCGTATTGTTTTTTGCAGTTTGTCCGAAAATCAGTGCTCAAGTACCGGAAGATGAAGATTCAGATTCCACGCTGATTTATCCGTTCAACAATGAAACCGGTGGACTCTATTTGAGCAATCAAATTGACTACGAAGTCATCTATGACCCAATGGGCAATCAGTATATTCTCTGGCCAAAAATCGGAGACATCATTGTCGGCGAACCGATTTATATGTCCTCCGAAGCTTATTTTGATTTTATTCTCAAAAAGAACATGGAGAATTATTATCGTGAAAAATCAAGAGCCATTGACCAAGCCTACAGAAGCGGCACTTTTGGAGATGAAGGAGACGACGGCAATATACTGCCCAGTCTGAGAATCAAATCAAAACTGTTTGAATCCATCTTTGGTGGAAATGAAATTCAATTGATTCCCCAAGGTTCTGCTCAACTTGATCTTGGCCTTTTCTTACAAAAAATTGACAATCCACAGTTGTTGCCTCAAAACCGCCAAACAATGACCATAGACCTGAGACAAAGGATACAGATGAGCGTTTTGGGTAAAATCGGTGAAAACCTACAACTCAGGGCCAATTATGATACCCAAGCGGGTTTTGGTTTTGAAAATGAAATGAAGATTCAATGGAAAAACATGAAGGATGGCGGTGAAGATGACATCATACAAAACATTGAGGTTGGAAATATCAGCATGCCGCTGAACACTTCGCTGATCAGTGGTGCACAATCGCTGTTTGGAGTGAGAACCGATTTAAGATTCGGAAATACGGATGTGAGTTTGGTGTTTTCTGAACAGCGCTCAGAAAGTCGGAACATCACCGTACAAGGAGGTGGTGTAATGACCGAATACAAAGTATTTGCGGAAAATTACGACTACAACCGGCATTTCTTCTTAGGCCAGTTTTTCAGGGATTCTTATGACAATGCACTGGCGAATTATCCGCAAATATCCAGTGACATCGTCATCACAAGACTTGAGGTGTGGAGAATTGACAAAGGTGCGGCCAATCAAGAACAAAGAAGATCCACACTCGCACTCAGGGATTTGGGCAACAACACTGGTGCGCCTACCAACGGAGCACTCTACAATCAAATCAGCTCTACACCCGGCATCAGAGAAGCGAGTTCGGCCAGAGCCATAATGAACGGATACCCGTACGGCGGTGAAACTTATCAGGAAGGTGAGCATTACCTGGTCAACGAAAATGTTAGAAAACTGAATCCCGGTGAGTACACCTTCTACCCTTCTCTCGGTTATATTACACTGAATCAACCGATGGTGGACGGAGAAGACCTGCTTGCAGTTTCGTTCCAATATACCCGAAACAGCACACCGGGCGTGATATACAAAGTGGGTGAAATGTCAGACGAACAAAATCAGCTGCTGATTACCAAATTAATCAAACCCAATACTACTGTCAACACAGCATCACCGATGTGGGACTTGATGATGAAAAATATTTATTCCATCAACGCATTGTCAATTTCGCCCGAAGATTTTATTATGAACATTCAGTTCAAAGACAACAGTGCGAATTCATCAGGCGTCATCAATTATTTGCCCAATACTGCAGTATCCGATCAGACACTGCTCCAAGTATTGCACATGGACCGACTCAATCAAAACGGCAACCTGCAGATGAGTGGCAACGGACATTACGGTGATGGTTTGTTTGACTTCGTGGAGGGAGTTACAGTGAATTCCTATCAAGGTGCCATCGTATTTACTTCTGTAGAACCCTTCGGTAGTTATCTCGCCGGCAAATTGGGCAATCCTGACTCTCCATATATTTTCAAAGAACTCTATCGACAACTTCCCAATACGCTGAGTGCCGAAAAGTTGGCCCAACGATACAGCTTGGAAGGACGATACAAAGGTGAAATCGGAGGAGGAATTCCATTGGGCGCATTTAATGTACCTGAAGGCTCAGTAAAAGTAACTGCAAACGGAATGGAATTGATTGAAGGAGTGGATTATACAGTTGATTATCAACTGGGGCAAGTCACTATACTGAACGAACAACTTAAGAACTCAGGAGTGCCCATCAATATCAGTCTTGAAAATCAGTCCACCTTTAATATGCAAAAGAAGAGATTTGTCGGACTGAATGTGGATCATCATTTTTCTGACCGATTTTTGGTGGGTGGTACACTCGTAAACTATCAGGAAAGACCCATCGGCCGTAAGGTACAATTTGGTGAAGAACCTGTTAGCAATACTATTTTTGGTTTGCATACCGAGTACACGGGTGAGTCTGAATTTCTAACCCGACTTACCAACAAGATTCCCGGCATCAAGACAGATCAGATTTCACAGATTACCTTTAGTGCTGAAGGAGCTTATTTATTGCCTGGACAAAATAAAGCAACCGGTGGACATTCATATATTGATGATTTTGATGAATCTCAGTCGAGAATCAGTCTGATGGACGCTGCATCATGGAGGCTTGCGAGTGTTCCCGGCAAACCGGCAGGGCTGATGGATGAGGCACATCCTTTCTTCCCCAACGGAACCAAAAATGATGATTTGACCTATGGAGACGGAAGAAGACTGATGTCTTGGTACAAAATTGACCCAAGGTTCTACGGTATCGGTGGCAACCAGCCAGCAGGTATCACCAATGCAGAATTGTCAAAACACATGGTCAGAAGGGTTGGACTAAAAGAATTGTTTGACCAGCGAGATGTACTTGCGGGTACAAACAACTTTATCAGCACCTTTGACATGACATTCTATCCAGAGTATATCGGTCCTTACAACGCCAACCCGAATGCAAACGAAACCAAAGATTGGGCCGGTACCATGCGTCCGATTTCTGTGACCAACTTCATCGATTCAAACATTGAATACCTTGAATTCTGGATGATGGATCCGTATGCAGACGGTACTGGTGGAAGCGGTCAATTGTTGATTCAGTTGGGCAGTGTGTCTGAGGACATACTCAAAGACGGAGAAATGATGTTTGAGAACGGAATGCCACATTCAGGAAACGGTGCTGCAACTTCAGAAACCAACTGGGGGAAACAGCCTGAAAATTATCCGGTCATATACGCATTCGAAACCGAAGGTCAGGCTAGAAAAGAACAGGATTTGGGTTACAATGGACTTACAGATCAGGAAGAAGCTGCCCGATACGGTGTGACCAATGTGAATCCGGTGACGGGCGAGAATGACCCAGGTTCCGACAACTATGTGTTTTTTATGGACAGCCGCTGGTCAAATACACCCGACCAAGGCTCGATTACTGGAAGATACCGCTACTACCAAGGCGTCCAAGGCAACAACTCCACTGACAACCAGATGGAATCCTACAGTATGCAACCCGATGCAGAAGACATCAACTTGGATTACAACCTCGACCAGACAGAATTGTACAACCAGTACACCATTCGGCTAAGCCCGTCTGATTTAATAAATAACACCAACAATTTTATTGTTGCCACCAAAGAAGTAGAAGTCAATCTACCCAACGGACAAACCGGACAGACCACTTGGTATCAGTTTAGAATTCCAGTAGATGGATTTGACACTGACATTGATGGAGACGGAGTTGATGATTTGGTAACAGAAGACCAGCTCTCAACTGCAAAAAGTGTATTGACTTCCGTACGCTTTATGAGAGTCCTGATGCGTGAATTCAATCAGGAAACCACCTTGCGTTTCGGTACTATGGATTTGGTTAGAAGCAACTGGAGAAGATACCCAAAAAAATTGTATCCTTCACCCGGCTCTTCAGGTTCGGAAGAAGGTGTAGAAGCCGATCCATTCCTTGCAGACCTCGAAATCGGTCAGGTGAACATTGAAGAAAATTCAACCAATGTACCACCCTATGTCTTGCCACCGGGTGTTCGTAGAGAAGAATTCCAAGGAACCACAGGTTATCAAACCCAGAACGAGGCATCCATGTTGCTAAAAACAAAACTCAGCGCAGCAAGCCCCACCAAAGCTGTTTATAAAAATACAAATCTGGATCTAAGAAGGTACAAGAGGCTTGAAATGTTTGTTCATGCCGAGAATCTGCTGGATGTGAACAATCAAAGTATTGACGAAAATACCAAGTTGTTTATTCGTTTGGGGAGCGATTATTCCGACAACTATTACGAATATGAAATCCCATTGAAATACACAGCCAGAACAACAGACGGCAATCCCGAAAGAATTTGGCCGATAGAAAATAAAATCGATTTGTCCACCGATTTCTTTGTAGATGCGAAGAAAGAGAGAGATTTAGAAGAAGGCTCGGTTCCGACTGATAGATACGCTTTTGTACCTGATGAAGCCAATCCAAATAAAATCATTTATGTAAAAGGACGACCTTCTTTGGGTGGAGTTACTTCCGTTATGGTGGGTCTTCGTTCAACCAATCATCAGGACAAGGAAATATTGGTTTGGGTCAATGAACTCCGTTTGAGTGAAATTGACAATGAGGGTGGTTATGCAGCAATGGCCAGTTTGGGTCTGACTCTTGGAGACTTCGCACAGGTTCAGGTTTCGGGAAGCATCAGTTCTGCAGGCTTCGGTGCAATTGACCAGGGCCCAAGTCAACGAAATCAGGAAGACAACAAGGCTTATGCGGTGAACGCTCAACTGAAATTAGATAAGTTTATGCCTGAGAAATGGGGAATGGAAATTCCGCTCAATGTTACCTTCAGTGAACAATTCTCTGACCCAAAATACAATCCGCTCGACAATGATGTTTTGTTCGATGAAGATCCGAGAAAAGAAGACCTCAAGGATGTGGTCAGAACCTATGCACAACAAAAATCATTTGCCTTTAGCAATATCAGAAAGGTGAAAACCAACGACAAACCATCCAGGTTCTACGACATCTCAAACTTCGCACTTTCATTCATGTATGCCGATGCCTATAACCGTGATGTTTATACCGCTTATAATTTGTCCAAAAATGTAAAAGCAACATTGAATTACAACTACAGTTTCCCTGCCAAGTATAAATATCCATTGAAAGACTGGAGAGCAGTTCAAGACAGCGCAAAATCCGCCAAATACCTGACTTTCCTGAAAGAGCTGAATGTCAATCCACTGCCGACCAGATTGTCTTTCAGAACTGACATTGACCGTGTATATACCGAAAGACAGTACAGGGACATCAACGCCTTCTTCGGCGGAGCTTCCAACATTTTCCCGGTGGCCTTCAGCAACAATTTTCTGTTCTCTTGGCAATACAATGTTGGGTTTGATTTAACCAAATCACTCAGATTGGATTACACCTCTTCAACACGAACGCTAAATGACGGTTCTGACTTTGAATATGCTTCAAAAAGCCTGATTTGGAACAAACTGTTCACCGTGGGAAGACCCGTAAATTACGACCAACAAATACAATTGAACTGGAGAACACCGCTTTCGCTCTTTCCATACATGAGCTGGGCGAATCTTGAACTTGGCATCAACACCAATTACAACTGGCAGGCGCGTTCGACCGTCTTTCTGAATGCTCCGAATACAGAAGGACAGGGATTGGGGAACATCGCTCAAAACGCAAATAACATCAGTATGATTGGGGATTTTGACATGACCAAACTCTACACAGAATTTAGGGGTTACGCAAAAATGGACTCTATCAAAAGAGGTAGAAAAAGAGAAATTGATTCATTGACAAGAGCATACGACGGGATGACGCCCAGAGCACTGAACAGAATCAGAAAACCATATAAATTCAAAAACAAATTCAGAGGGCAGGACTATATCTGGATGGTGGTTTCGAGCATCAAACGATTCCAATTCAATTACAACCAAACCAATGGTGCCATCTTGCCGGGTATTTTGGCCGAACCCAACTTCTTTGGATTTGGAAAAGAAGGCAACAGTCCGGGGGCAGGTTTTATTTTCGGAACTGAATTTGACATCAAGCGAAGACTGATTGAATCGGGCAACGATTGGGTCACAAGAAGTGATATGTTGCTGGAACCCTATGTGATTTCAAGAGGAACCAACTTCAACGCCAATGCAACCATTGAACCATATCCAAATCTGAGAATCGATCTAACGGCCAAACGGGCATCTACTTTCAGAAGTTCAGAAAATGCATTTAACTTGAGAACATACAATAACCCGGTTTCCACCTACATCGATATGCAGCGATCACTGAACAGCAGCAACATGGCAATTGCCACGGCTTTTATGAGTGCCGACAAACTGTTCGAGAGCTTTATTGACAACACCAAGGTCATATCAGAAAGACTCGGTATGGCCAACGGCATGTCGCCAACAGAAGACGGTTATTACGAGGGTTACGGACTATCGAGCTATGATGTGTTGCTACCAGCCTTTACCTCTGCTGTGGAAGGAAGAAATGCAAGAAAAACTTCACTGGGTTACAACCGAAAAATCCCACTGCCCAATTGGACCATCACTTATACCGGTCTGACCAACATTCCGATGATCAGCAGAATCTTCAACACATTTGAGATTTCTCACGCCTATTTATCGTCCTACACAGTCAACGGAATACAGTCCAATCCAAATTACTTCATGGATCCGGGGGCAAGGGATTTGAACGAAAACTTCGTATCAAAAGACTTGTATGGATCAGTCAATATGATTGAATCATTTTCACCACTGATAGGTGTGGATGTTACCCTGAGAAATAATTTCCAATTCAGAGCACAGTACAACCGCGACCGTATGATTTCAATGAGTTTGAGCAATTACACACTGACCGAAGATTACGGTACCGAATATGTCCTTGGAATGGGTTATGTCATTAAGGATTTGAAATTCAGAATGAGGTACCAAGGAAGAAACAAAACTTTCACCGGCGACATGAATTTCAGACTTGATGCGCGATTGAGAGACAGCGAAACCAGAATCAGAAGAATCCTTGAAGGAGATTCACAGGTGACCGGCGGGCAAAAGCTGCTGACCGTACAGTTCTCAGCTGATTATGATTTCAGCAAAAACCTCAACCTGAAGTTCTTCTGGGATCAGATGGTGTCTAAATACAAAATTTCAACCGCCTATCCTATTTCTACCATTAGGGCGGGACTAAGCCTGACACTATCATTCGGAAATTAGTAAATTTGTAAATAAAAAAAGATATGAATACTCCAAAAGAATTAAAGTACAGCAAGGATCACGAATGGGTCAGAGTAGAAGGAAATACGGCCTTCATCGGGATTACCGATTTCGCACAAGATCAGTTGGGCGACATTGTATATGTTGACATCTCAACAGAAGAAGGAGACGAAATAGCAGCCGGTGATATTTTTGGCTCCATCGAAGCAGTCAAAACAGTTTCTGACTTGTTTATGCCTGTTTCAGGTACGGTTACAGAAGTCAATGAACTGCTCGATGCAGAACCTGAAAAGGTCAATTCAGACCCTTATGGAGATGGCTGGATCATCAAAATAGAACTTTCAGACGCCACCGAATTAGATCAGTTGCTGGACGCAGATGGATATAACAGCGAAATTGCAGACTAATAAAGGTAGTCAATTTTTCAAGATTCTGTTTTGTGCATACACACTCATGCTCTTTACGGTCACCCTGCTTCCGGTGGGTGTGATTCAGTCAGAGAGCAATGAGTGGCTCATGCACTTCGATTTCAAAAACCAAGACAAGGTCTTTCATATATTGCTGTTCTTTGGTTTTGCACTCCTTTTGCGTTTTTCGGGCTTTGTCCAAAAGAATTCTCTGATTATACTGCTCCCAATATTGACTGGAATTCTAATTGAAATCCTTCAACACCTGATGGGGTTGGGCAGAACCTTTGATATATACGACATAATTTCAAACTCCATTGGCGTACTCCTCGCATTTTGTTTGCTGTCGGTTAAAAACCTGTAAATAAATTTATTGGACGAGTGTTTGACAGCTTGAATTAATTCCCTTTCTTGGGCAACATAAAATTCATCTGAATGAAAAAACTGTATTTACTCCTATTCATCCCCTTTCATTTATTTGCACAAATCCCCGATTACTACCTTGGCATTGATTTCACCAAAACCGGCTCGGAACTGGAAGCCGAGCTCAGCGCCTTGGTCATTGCCACACATAGTTACGAACTGATTTACACGCCGGAAGTCTGGGATGCGCTTCTGCAAACAGATTTGGACCCCGAAAACAGTGAAAATATCCTGTTGATTTATGGATTTGACGACGCCAGCGAAAACCCGATGGACCAGCGAACAAGAGACAAAGACGAGAGCTGCCATTCCAGTAATTGTAATGGAAAATGGGTCAGGGAACATGTCTATCCCAAATCGCTGGGAAACCCCAATTTGGGCACCACCGGACCGGGCTCTGACGCACATCATATCCGAGCCATCGACAGCCAGAAAAACAACAGTCGTTCCAACAGAAGGTTTTCTGACGGAGAAGGAGACTCCCACATAGATTCCTACGGACTATTTTATCCGGGTGACGAATGGAAAGGCGATGTAGCCAGAATGATGATGTACATGAGTATCAGATATCTGGAGAGAACACCCGCCAATGTGGTGGGAAGCGGCTCCAACACCTACCATCCTGACATGCCCGACATTTTTCTGGAATGGAACGCAGAGGACCCACCCAGCGAAGTAGAATTCGTCAGGAATATCGTTCTTGAAGAAATGCAGGGCAACAGAAATCCATTCATCGACAATCCCTATCTTGCTACCCGGATTTGGGGCGGACCTGAGGCCGAAAATCTTTGGCCCAATATGGAACTGGAAGAAGTTCAAGCAATCAAAACAGAAGTTTTTCCCAATCCGACAGATTCAATGCTGAGCATCCAATCCAACAAAGAAATCGAATCGGTTTCGCTTTATACCTTCAGCGGAAAAATGATTTTTTGCCAATCAAAATTGAGAAACGACAGCTTGGATTTGTCATTGCTTCCTGAAGGCAACTATATATTGTTGGTCAATTATGAGAACAACCTCAGAGATTCCATCAAAATCATTGTCAAGAAATGATAAAAGAAGGTCGAGTGGGATTTGTGTAGTAAATTTCAATGAATGATTGGTTTAAAGATTCTCTTAAAATCCTCATCTTTGCAATTAAAAACAAAATATGTCCGTTCAGAAAGCTTCAACCCCAAAAGGAACCCGCGATTTTTCAGCCGAAGAAGTCAATAAAAGACAATACATCACTGGAAAAATCAGGAATCATTTTGAGTTGTTCGGCTATTCTCCGTTGGAAACTCCCTCTTTTGAAAATCTTTCTACACTTACCGGAAAATACGGCGAAGAAGGCGACCGACTGATTTTTAAAATCCTGAACTCAGGCGATTATCTTTCTAAAGCTGATGAAAAAATTCTTGCAGAAAAAGACAGCCAAAGACTGACGCCACAGATCTCCGACAAAGCACTTCGCTATGACCTGACCGTTCCTTTTGCTCGTTATGTGGTTCAGCATCGAAACGATATAACATTTCCGTTCAAGCGGTATCAGATGCAGCCGGTTTGGCGCGCCGACCGTCCGCAGAAAGGCCGTTATCGTGAATTCTGGCAATGCGATGCGGATGTAGTGGGGAGCGATTCGCTCTGGCAGGAGGTTGAACTGATTTCATTGTATGATGAAGTTTTTACGGATTTGAAAATTCCGGTAGAAATCCACATCAATAACCGAAAGATTCTAAGTGGATTGGCTGAAGTAGCAGAAATATCGAACCAACTGATTGATTTCACTACGGCTTTGGATAAATTGGATAAAATCGGGATTGAAAAGGTTCAAGAGGAAATGCTCGAGAGAGGAATTCCGCATCAATCGATTGACAAACTTTCTGCATTGTTTGAAATGGAAGGTGATTATCGCAATCAGTTGGAAGCACTCAGCCAAATTCTCATAACTTCTGAAACCGGGATGAAGGGAATTGAAGAACTGAATTTCGTATTTGAAAAAATCGAGCGCATTGGTTTGAATTCTGCCCAACTGAAGCTGAATCTCACCTTGGCCCGCGGACTGGAATATTATACAGGTGCAATTCTGGAAGTCAAAGCCAAAGACACTGCCTTGGGTTCCATCGGCGGCGGTGGAAGATACGACGATCTCACCGGGATTTTTGGCCTGAAAGGTCTGTCGGGTGTGGGAATTTCATTTGGATTAGACAGGATTTACTTGGTTCTTGAAGAATTGGATTTGTTTCCTGAATCAATCCAAAATACATTGGATGTACTCTTTATCAACTTTGGTGAAAAAGAAGCAGAACAATCGTTGAAATTAGCAAAAGAACTGAGAAACAATGGATTGAAGTGCGTGCTTTATCCTGACAATGCCAAAATGAAAAAACAAATGCAGTATGCCGACAAGAAACAAGCGACTTATACCATTATTATTGGTGCCTCAGAATTAGAAAACAAAACCGCAAGCGTAAAAAACATGAAAACTGGCGAACAATTGGAAGTCGGCTTCGATGATATCTCAGGTTTTTTTTTAAATATAGGTGAAAATCATTAGCGGGTACAGAAAGCAGTCCAATACTGCCCCTCAAGGCTATAGATAATTTGCAAGGTATTGTTGGTGAGTCTAATCATCTGGCTTTCGTCTGCATTGACATTCATCATTACTTTTCCATCTGAACTCACATCAAATAATATGCTGTCGAGTCTGGCGATTTCATTGCTGAATTCAAAATTCCAGTATTCTCCGCTCTTACTAACAATCACCGGGGCGTCCTCCAGTGCATATTGTAATTCGCTGTTGAGATAATAGACCGAGCCGATGTATTCGCCAATAAACATTTCTGCGCCGTTGGCCTCATCACTGCTGCATGTGTGAAAAAACAAAAAAATCAGGCCCAGTATTCCAAATGTGCCGGCAATGGATTTCATTCTTTGAGAATTTGAATAAATATAGTTTAATTGCAAATTTAGTAATTATAATACTTCATTTTCAAACCGAAAATCGTAAGTTTGATTTTAATTCACAAAAAATGAAACCGATAAGATTTGCCGGAATTTTGTTCTCATTGTTGATTTTCTCAGGTTTGAACGCCCAGGAGGTGACTGATTATGATTTGACAAATTTTGCAAAAGCCTATTTGAAGATGGTCAAACTCAATACCAGTGCGCAGAATGAAATGTCGAAACTGATTGAAAAGGAAGGAATGGACTTGGAGATTTATCATGCGATCAACGATTCAAAGGAAGCTGATTATGAGCCGGATGTGGATGAAGAATATTTTGAAAAATACGAAAGACTTCAGCCAAAACTTCAAAAAATTCAGAATCAGTTGGAAGCGGATGTGGAAAAGGAATTCGCCAAAAATGATTTGACAAAACAAAAATACCGTGCCATCTCGGAGCGGGTAAAACAGGATTATTTGCTACAAGCCAAGTTAGAAAAACTCCTTGAACACCTTCGCTGATTGCTGCCCTTATTCCAAGTCAATCAATGATTTGAGCGGTATGGAAACGCTTCCTTTTATCTGTATGTAATTTTCTGTCAATGTCCATACGGTAGTTTCTATCATCTTGATTCCCTTGTCGGTCAGGAAAGTGATTCTGGCTTTGGCTTTGAACTCGTTCCCCAATCTGAGCGCTCTTTCCAGTTTTTCGCGGGTCACCAAGCTTGCTCCTTGGTCAACAGTGAGGAAGTGATAATTTTTCACCTCTGATTTATCAATAAGTTCTACATCCATATCGTTAGCTTTATAATTTTTGAGGCAATCCATTTTATGTTCAACTTGAAAACTGTTATAATTTCAGTGAAATCAACGGATAATTCCGAGGAACATCGCTTTTTTAATCAGCTCAGCCGTGGTTTTCACATTGAGCTTTAGAAATATATTTTTTTTGTGTGTTTCCACAGTATAGTAGCTCAGAAACAATTTTTCAGCAATCTGTTCAGAGGAGAGTCCGTTTCCGATTTCAATCACAATTTCCTGTTCTCTTTTAGAAAGACTGTTTTGTGTATCAACGGGGTTATATTGCGCCAAGCGGGTGTCTCTCTGAAGAACTTTCTCTACTTTTTTTAGTATGGTTTCGCTGGAGGATTCTTTGAGTATGTATCCGTTTATTTCGGTTTCATCTACCAAATCGGTTCTGTACATGCTCAGCACCAAGATTTTTACTTTTTGGTTTTTTTGTCTGACTTTTTTGATGAATTGTGCTCCGTTCATGTCGGGCATGGCCACATCGGTAATCACCAGATCCACTTCGTTTTTTTCCATGTAATCCAGGGCCTCCCTTGCCCGGTTCACAACAAATACAATTTCGTACTTCTCAACCGTGGACAGCAGTTTCTGAATTCCATCCAGAATCAACTGATGATCGTCCACAAGCCCGATTTTAATTTTTGAATTCTCCATTTTGCGGAATTTCAATGATGAAAGATGAGCCTCTACCTACGGCAGAATCTATGTAAATTTCACCATTCATGCTTTGCACTCTTTTTTTAATATTATTTAATCCCATTCCCAATTTGACTCTTTCAGGATCAAAACCTTTGCCGTCGTCTTCTATGATAAACCTGAAACTTTCATCAAATGTACAATCTATATTGATATTTCTCGCTTCTGCATACTTAATCGCATTTGAAAGAATTTCCTGTAGCACTCTATAGAGGAAGTGTTTCCTGAAATCTTCAATTTTATCAAATTTTTCTACCGGAAAAACATTCAAATGGATGTCACCCGAAAAGAACAACTGATAGTCTTTGATCAATTGTTTGAGTAAATCTACAAAATTTATTTCATTTAACTCGCTGTCATTCAACGCGTGTGATATCAAACGGATTTCTTTTGCGGTGTCCTGCAGTTGACCGATGCATTCTTTCAATTCTTCATTTTGAATGTTGGTAGTGTTCAGTTGGTCTATCTTGATATTGATGGCGGCCAGCTTACCACCCACACCGTCATGAAGTTCTTTGGCAATTCTCGATCTCTCTTGTTTCTGACCTTTGATGAGATTCTTTGCACGGATGCTTTCCTTTTCTTTTTCAAACAACAATTTGTCCTGACGGCTGATGGTTTCTTGGTAAACAAGTCGTTTTTTGTAAAAAACCGCCAACAAGACCAAAGGAATAATCAGAAGCAAAGAAACGATGAATATCAATCGTTTAGAAGCCCTTTGAATTTCCTTTTCCTTGTTCAACAACTGGATTTGGTTGTTTTTTCTCTCTACATCAAACTTGGTCAGCGTTTCTATAAATTCCTTGTTTTTTTCAATACTGAATATGCTGTCCTGCAATTTGTGTTGAATGGACTGAAAGCGATAAGCCTGATTGAAATCACCCAATTCATAATAAACTTTTGACAACCTTTTGTAGAGTTCCAGTGTTGTTTCATTGTTGAAACCTTTTTTGATCAGCTCATAGGCACGGTTATAATAATCCAGCCCCTTTCTGTAATTGATGTCCGCTTTTTCGTAATAATTACCCAAATAAAAATTACTGAAATATTCACCCTCTATATCATTGCTCTCTTTGCTCAATTTGAGTGATTCTTCCAGCAACGATAAAGCTTTGGGGAAATCCTCCTTTGAGTTGAAATTCAGTATGGTTGTAGCCAAATTGTTCTGTGCCCTGATTTGCCCATGGGTGTTGCCCGTGTCTCTGTATATATTGATGGCCTTGGTGAGATAAACCTCAGTACTGTCTTTGTTGGAAGTCATATAAGAAACTGCCACATTATTGTATATCACCGCAAGATTCAGGCGTTTGTCTTCTTTCTCACCAAGGATCTTCGCCTGCTCATAGTACCTCCTGGCATTGACCGTATCCTGCTGCATAATGTATAAATCGGCTATGTTTCCCAGTACCGAAATCGTGTTGTCATTCAATTCATCCCTGTGCTCAGAAACATTCAGCGATTTATAATAGTAATCCAGTGCAATTTTGGTTTTGTTTTGAAAAGAATAAATTAAACCGATTGAATTATATGCCTTTGACAATATATTGTAATTGGAAATCCCCTCGGCTTGTTCTATGGCCTCTTCAAATCGTTTGACAGCAATATTGTATTTTTGCATAACAAAATAACAATAACCTATTGCGTAGCTCAAATCGGCATCCCAACTCTTGTCTTTCAGTGTTTTGTTGAGTCTTTCTGCTCTGAGCAGATAAATCAGTGCAGAATCGGGTTTCGTTGAAACATGCTCCTTGTAGTAGATGTAATTCTTTTCTATTTGGTCCTCCACACTTTGTGAAAATGCGGCAACCATCATTAAAAAAACCACTAAAAAGAGCCTCGTTTTCATATGTGGTGTAAAAATACCAAATTCTTGGTAGGTTTTATTAAAATATAAGATAATATCTTTGTATCGTTATGAGAGAGTTAGTATTTGTTTTATTGGTTTCAATGTCTGTTGGTTTGTATGCACAGACCAAGACAGGAGGTACATCAGGAATAAGAATTGGCGGTAGCAATCCTTATAAAATGATTGAAGTGGACTATTTCACATCTACCAGTACACTTAAGATAGATGCTGGCGATGCAATAATGACTGAAGTGGAGATTTATGACGAAAATGATAATCTTGTTGGTACTGCAAGCATAGCAGACACAAACTTCAGTGCGAATATCGGCGGTTTGGCCGAAGGTGCTTACACAATTTATGCGCTCACAGAAGACAATGAAGTACAAGTGGGCACCATATACAAACCATAATAAAAAGATTATAACATTATTAATATAGTCAATATAAAAAATAAAGTTTAGGTTGGTTAAGCTAATAAGCTTAGGTTGGTTAAGAAAGCAAATCTTCAGATTTGCTTTCTTTTTTTTATGTGATTATCTCCAGAAAACCGGGACACCAATATTGTTCTTGAAATTCAGCCCACTATATTGATGATTTTCCCCGGAACGATGATTACATTTTTGGGCACTCTTCCGTCCAATTGTTTTTGGGTTCTGGCATCTGCCATCACGGCTTCCTGAATTTGTTCTTTGCTCAAATCCATCGGCAATTCTAATTTGAAACGCATTTTTCCGTTGAATGAAACCGGATATTCTTTGGTGTCTTCTACCAACCATTTGGCGTCAAACACCGGGAATTCGGCAAAGGAAATGCTTTGGTCATGGCCGGATTTTCGCCACAATTCTTCTGCAATGTGTGGTGCGTATGGCGAAATCAGAACCGCCAAAGGTTCCAGAACTGCTCTTTTGTTGCAATTCAGCTTGGTCAGTTCGTTTACCGCAATCATAAAATGGGAAACCGAAGTGTTGAATGAAAAATTTTGCACATCCTCGTCCATCTTTCGAATCATCTGATGCAAAACTTTCAACTCCTCTTTGGTCGGCTCTTCCTCCGAAAGATAAAAGCTTTCTCCTTCTCCATTATGGTATAATCTCCAGAATTTTTTCAAAAAGGAATAAACCCCGCTCAAACCTTGTGTATTCCAAGGTTTAGATTGTTCAATCGGGCCAAGGAACATTTCGTAGAGACGAAGTGTGTCCGCACCGTATTG
>ENA-UOVV01000514-UOVV01000514.1-compost-metagenome-genome-assembly--contig:-NODE-514-length-44831-cov-14.345967_pt1 | contig 44831 bp, 40 predicted proteins | sample MGYA00238155_ERZ761577 | MGnify/ENA primary metagenome ERZ761577 (study PRJEB28898, sample SAMN06268775) | compost metagenome | isolation source: Emeryville, CA | place: USA:Emeryville, CA | collected... | reverse complement strand
GGGGCCTCGGCGCCCTCGAGGAGCTCGCGCTCCCACTCGGCGAGAGGCTCAGCCTCGGCGCCGTCGGCGGCCTGCGTCTTGCCGGAGTGACGCTCGAGGAGACCCTCGGCGACAGCGTCGGCGATCACGCGGGTGAGAAGCGAGACGGCGCGGATGGCGTCGTCGTTGCCGGGGATCTTGTAGTCCACGACGTCCGGGTCGCAGTTCGTGTCGAGGATCGCGACGACGGGGATGCCGAGCTTGCGCGCCTCGTCGACAGCCAGGTGCTCCTTGTTCGTGTCGACGATCCACACGGCCGAGGGGACCTTGTTCATGTCGCGCACGCCACCGAGGGTGCGGGCGAGCTTGTCCTTCTCACGGCGAAGGACGAGGAGCTCCTTCTTCGTGAGGCCCGAGCCGGCCACGTCGTCGAAGTCGATCTGCTCGAGCTCCTTGAGGCGCTGGAGGCGCTTGTGGACCGTGGTGAAGTTGGTGAGCATGCCACCGAGCCAGCGGTGGTTGACGTAGGGCATGCCCACGCGAGCGGCCTGCTCGGCGATGGGCTCCTGCGCCTGACGCTTGGTGCCGACGAAGAGGATCGTGCCGCCGCGGGCGACCGTCTCCTTGACGAACTCGTAGGCGGAGTCGATGTAGGACAGCGACTGCTGCAGGTCGACGATGTAGATCCCGTTGCGCTCCGTGAAGATGAAGCGCTTCATCTTGGGGTTCCAGCGGCGGGTCTGGTGCCCGAAGTGGACACCGCTCTCGAGCAGCTGGCGCATGGTCACGACGGCCATGGCACGTCCTTCCGGCGCGGCCCAGCGGGGTCCGCGCGCTTGCAGGCAGCCTGCGCTCGCGCGGAGGCTGCGTTCCGGTTGTCGGACCGGGCCGGGTCGGCCCGCTCCCCTGGTGCCCCGTCAGGACCGGCGCCGGGCTGAGCCCGGACCGCTGCCGGCTGACTGCTGCTCCCGCCGAGGCGGAGGCTGCTTCAGGACACGCGAAGTCGCCCGGCACGGGCCGGACGCGGCGACCAGTCTAGCGGATCAGCGGAGTTCTGCGGTCCACAGCCGATCGGAGCCTCCTCGCGCGAGCAAGGTGCTCGGGACCATCCTCGCAAGCGTGCGGATCGTCTCGGTGTGCCTCTCGGCCTTGCTCGTCCTCGGCCTCGGTAGTGCGAGTGCGCTCGCTCGCGACTCTGCCCCGAGCCACGCGCGAGGGGCCCAGGACGACGATCCTCGCCCGCGCAGCGGCTGGCAGCTCCCGCTCGACCCGCCCCTCGTCCTCGAGCGCGCCTTCGAGCGACCGCCCGAGCGCTGGGCGGCGGGGCACCGCGGGGTCGACCTGCGCGCCGAGCCGGGCTCGGCGGTGCTCTCCCCGCGCGCGGGGACGGTGAGCTTCGTGGGCCTCGTCGCGGGGCGCGGCGTCGTGACCGTGACGCACCAGGACGGCCTCCGCTCGTCCCTCGAGCCCGTCGAGGCCCTCGTCGTCGAGGGCGATCAGGTCGAGGCGGGCGAGTCGCTGGGGACGCTCGAGGCGCGAGCGAGCCACTGCGCGCCCCTCGCGTGCGTGCACTGGGGGGTGCGCGAGGGCACCGACTACCTCGACCCGCTCATGCTCGTGCGCGGCGGACCCACGGTGCTGCTGCCCGGTCCCTGAGCCCGGGCGGAGCCCGAGGGCTCAGTCGCGGTCGGCCTCGATGAGCTTCGAGCGCAGGCGGATCATCGCGGCGGTGTGCATCTGCGAGATGCGCGACTCGGTCACGCCGAGCACGCGGCCGATCTCCGCGAGCGTCATGCCCTCGTAGTAGTAGAGGACGAGGACGATCTTCTCGCGCTCGCCGAGCTGCTCGATCGCGCGGGCCAGGAGGTACTTCGTCTCCTGGGCCTCGAAGGAGCCCGCAGGGTCCTCCGCCGCGTCGTCCTCGAGGGTGTCGAGCAGGGCCACCGCGTCACCGCGGTCGGTGCCCGAGCCGAGGAGCTCGTCGAGGGCCGCGACGTTCACGGTCGACAGCTGGGTGAAGACCGAGCGCAGCTCGTTGAGGCCGATCTCGAGGCGCGCCGCGACCTCCTGCTCGGAGGGCGTGCGGTGCAGCTCTGCCTCGAGCTCGGCGTAGGCGCGGTCCACCTGGCGGGCCTTGGTGCGCACCGAGCGCGGGATCCAGTCGATCGCGCGCAGCTCGTCGATGATCGCACCGCGGATGCGCGCGGTCGCGTAGGTCTCGAACTTCACCGAGCGGTCGAGCTCGTACTTCTCGATCGCGTCGATGAGGCCGAACATGCCGTAGGAGACGAGGTCGGCCTGCTCGACGGTGCTCGGCAGGCGCATGCCCACGCGGCCGGCGACCCCGGTGACGAGCGGCGCGTAGTGCAGGATCAGCTGCTCACGCAGGGCGCGGGAGCCGGTGGCCTTGAACTCCGCCCACACGAGGTCGACGTCGACCGAGGGCTCGAGCTCCTCGAGCTCGTCCTCGAGGAGCTCGGCGAGCTCTGCCTCGATGCCTGCCTCAGGCAGGGCCTCGACCGGGCTGCCGACCTGGGTGGGGATCATGGCGGCGGCCTCGACGTCGTTGTCGCGGGTGCTGATCTTCGAAGACATCATCACTGACCTGTTCACGCTCGGGGGTGAGCTTGCTGGTAGGAGCTGCGGAGTCGCTCCGCGGTGACGTGGGTGTAGCGCTGGGTGGTGGCGAGGGAGGAGTGGCCGAGGACCTCCTGCACGGTGCGCAGGTCCGAGCCGCCCTCGAGCAGGTGGGTCGCTGCGGTGTGGCGCAGCGCGTGCGGGGAGAGGTCCTCGACGCCGGCCATGCGGGCCACGCGGTGCGCGACCTCACGGACCTGACGGACGTCGACGCGGCTGCCGCGGCGTCCGAGGAACAGGGCCGCGCCGGAGCGCGGGCCGACGAGTGCGGGGCGCCCGCGCTCGAGCCAGGAGCGCAGCGCGCGGGCCGCGGGGATGCCGAAGGGCACGACGCGCTCGCGACCACCCTTGCCGAGCACCCTCAAGGTGTTGGAGCCGAGGTCGACGTCCGGCACGTCCGCGCCGACGAGCTCGCCCACGCGCACGCCCGTGGCGTACAGGAGCTCCATCGCGGCCCAGTCGCGCAGGTGCAGCGGGTCGGGGTCGCCGGCGTCCACGCGCTCGCGAGCGGCCTCGAGGAAGGTCGCGGCCTCGTGCGGGGTCAGGACGGTGGGCAGGGTCCGGTCGGGCCGCGCCGAGACGAGGCGGGCGGCCGGGTCGGTGGGAACGTGTCCAGCCCGGCACGCCCACTCGAAGAAGGTGCGAGCCGCAGCGCCACGCCGGGCCAGCGTCGCGCGGGACAGCCGGCGGGCCCCCATGGTCGCGAGCCACTCGCGCAGGAGGCCCAGATCGATCTCGGCGAGCTCGGTGACACCTCGCTCGACGGCGAATTCGAAAAGCTGGCCGATGTCCCCGCGATACGCGCGGACGGTGTGCTCAGAAAGGCGTCGCTGAGCGCGCAGGTGCGTGTCGAAGTCCGCGAGTGCGGACTCCATGTTCACGCCCTGAGGTGCGACGACAGACTGGGTCATGGGGGAAGGGTGGCTCTTTCCCTCCATTCCCACAAGGGTGGATCTCCTCCCTTTCCCTCTCCCCCTTGATGGAATGTCCGATTCGTCCCTCGAAGTGGAAATCATTCGCCTCCAATTCACCCTGTCGGCGTATCAAGGAGATCGTTTCACAGGCCCGCCCTCACCCATCTCTCCCCTGTTCGGAGCACGAGCCCGGCGAGCTCGAGAAGACCGAGCGCTCCCCTCCCCTCCCCCTCGGCGAGACCCGCGGTGCGCAGGATCGACTCGCTCGTCGCTCCCCGACGCAGGGGCACTGCGTCGAGAACCCGCCGCGAGATCGGGTCGAGCTCGTCCCCGCCGAGGAAGGGAGCCGGGGCGAGAGCGTCCTCCCCGAGAGATCCCACGAGCTCGGCCACCTCGGCGCTGCTCGTCACGCACTGGGCCACGCCGTCGCGCAGCAGGGCGTGACAGCCCGCAGAAGCCATCGAGGTCACGGGCCCCGGGACGGCCCCGACGGGCCGTAGCAGCGCGGCGGCGTGCCGCGCGGTGGACAGCGCGCCCGAGCGCAGCGCCGCCTCGACGACGACGGCACCCCGCGAGACCGCCGCGATGAGCCGGTTGCGCAGCAGGAAGCGGTTGCGCATGGGTGCCCAGCCGAGCGGCACCTCGGAGACGAGCGCCCCGCCCTCGGCGCGCACCGCCTCGAAGAGCCGCGCGTGCGCCGCAGGGTAGGCACGGTCGACCCCGCCGGCGAGCAGCACGAGGGTGCGACCGCCGAGGGCGAGCACCCCGCGGTGGGCCGCCGCGTCGATCCCGAAGGCTCCCCCGGAGACCACCACGAAGCCCGACTCGGCGAGTCCCGCGCCGAGCTCCGCCGCGACCCGCTCGCCATAGCTCGTCGCGGCACGCGAGCCGACGAGCGCCACGGAACGCGCCTCGAGAGCAGCCCCGTCGAGGACGCCGCGGACCCACAGGCAGGGGGGAGCGGCGTCGGCGAGCTCGTCCAGCCCCGCAGCCCAGCCCGGGTCGCCCGGGACCACGAGCGAGCCCCCGAGGCCCTCGAGGAGCTCGAGGGCCGGGCGCGGGTCGAGCTCGGCCGCCCGTCTCCCCCAGCGCGCGAGGGCCCTGCGCACCGCTGCCACGTCGAGGTGCCCCAGGGCGCCCGCCAGCTCGTCGAGAGCGGCACCCGGGACCTCGGGGGCGGCGAGGGCCCGCGAGGCCCACGCGAGCCCTCCTCGTGCCCCGAGGCCCCGCCGCACAGCTCCGGCGACGAGGTCCCCGGGCTCGGTGAGGAAGGACCACGCTGCGCGAGCGAGCCGCTCCTCCGCGAGCACCTCTGCCGGGAGGCTCATGCGGCGCTCTCCCGCGAGCGCAGGGCCATCGCGCGGCCGACGTCCTCTGCGCTCGGCGCGGCCCGCCCGGCGAGGTCGGCGAGGGTCCACGCGACGCGCAGCACGCGGTCCGCGCCGCGCATCGTGAGCACCCTGCGGCTCGTGGCCTGCTCGAGGGGAGCGAGAACGCTCCGCTCCCCGCGCAAGGCCTCCCGCAACCAGCGACCGGGCACCTCGGCGTTCGTCGACCAGCCCGTGCCCTCCAGCCGTCGCGCCGCTCGCTCTCGCGCGCCTCGGACGCGCTCGGCGACGAGGGCGCTCGACTCGGGCGGGCTTGAGACGGCGAGCTCGGCGCGCGAGACCGCCCGCACGTCGATCTGCAGGTCCACGCGGTCCATGAGCGGCCCCGAGAGCCTGCTCGCGTAGCGACGGCGCTGCGTGACGCTGCACGAGCAGGACTCGCCCCTTCCCGAGGCCATCCCGCAGGGGCAGGGGTTGGCCGCGAGCACGAGCTGGAAGCGCGCGGGGTACCGCGCGGCTCCCGCCGCCCGGTGCAGCACGATCTCCCCGTGCTCGAGCGGTTGGCGCAGGGTCTCGAGCACCTTCCCCGAGAACTCGGGCGCCTCGTCGAGGAAGAGCACCCCACGGTGGGCGCGCGAGGCCGCGCCCGGGCGCGGCACGCCCGAGCCGCCGCCCACCACGGCCGCAGCGGTCGCCGTGTGGTGCGGGTCCTCGAAGGGCGGGCGCCGCAGCAGCCCGTCGTGCGGGTCGAAGGCGCCCGCGAGAGAGTGCACCGCCGTCACCTCGACCGCCGCGCGCTCGTCGAGGTCCGGAAGGATCCCCGGCAGCCGCGCGGCGAGCATCGTCTTGCCGGCCCCCGGCGGACCGACGAGGAAGAGGTGGTGACCTCCCGCCGCCGCGACCTCGAGGGCCTCGCGCGCCTCGGACTGCCCCACGACGTCCTCGAGGTCCCCCGGCGCGCTGTGCTCGACGGACCGCACCTCGAGGGGCACGGGCTCGACCGCGGGCGGTGGCGGCACGTCCGCGCCGTACAGGTGCGCGACCTGCGCGAGCGAGTCGACCCCGCGCACGGTGGCCCCCGGGACGAGCAGCGCCTCCTCGAGGTTCGCCGAGGGGACCACGAAGCGCTCGATCCCCGCCTCGACGCCCGCGCGCACCGCGGGCAGCACCCCGCGCACCGGTCGCAGCCGCCCGTCGAGCCCGAGCTCGCCGAGGTGGACCACGCTCGAGGGGTCGCGCTCGAGCACCCCGGCCCCGGCGAGGAGCGCGACCGCGATCGCGAGGTCGTAGGCCGAGCCCGTCTTGGGCAGCGCGGCAGGAGTGAGGTTCACGGTGATCTTGCGCGGCGGGAGCGCAAGCCCGCTCGAGGTGAGGGCCGCCCGCACCCTGTCCCGCGACTCGGAGAGCGAGGTGTCCGGCAGCCCCACGAGCGTGAAGCCCGGCACCGAGGCGGCGAGGTACGCCTCGACCTCGACGACGGAGCCCGTGAGCCCCACGAGCGCGACGGCGCGCGATCGACCGAGCCCCACCTAGACCACCCCCTCGAGGTGCTCGATGCGCGCGGCCCCCTCGCGCGGCAGCACCACGGCGACGACGTCGATGCGTACGGCGGAGGGCCGGACCGCGTGCTCGTGCAGCCACTGCCCCGCGAGCCTGCGCAGGCGTGAGAGCTTCTGGAGGGTGACCGCCTCGGCGGGGTGCCCGAAGGCCGTCCCGCTGCGCGTCTTCACCTCGACGACGACGAGCGTCGACCCGTCCATCGCCACGAGGTCGAGCTCTCCCGCCTCGCCGCGCCAGTTGCGCTCGAGCACGAGCCACCCGAGGTCCACGAGGTGGCGCGCGGCGAGCTCCTCGCCGTACCTGCCCACCGCATCCTTCGCCTGCACCCGACCACCTCCGCGGAGGATGCTGCCCCCGCCCTGGTGCCCGCCGTCGGCCGCGGACCGTGACCTGTGGACCACGGCGCGCCGCAAGGCCGCGCTAGCGTCGAGGCATGCGACGCCGGACGAAGTGGGAACAGCGTGTCGAGACCAACCCCGAGCACTCGCGCTGGTACGTCGAGCGCTTCCGCTCGATGGCCGCCGAGGGTCAGGACCTCGCGGGCGAGGCGCGCCTCGTCGACGCGATGGTCCCGCGGGGAGCGCGGATCCTCGACGCGGGCTGCGGCCCGGGCCGCGTGGGCGGTCACCTCGCGCGGCTCGGCCACACGGTGGTGGGCGTCGACGTCGACCCTGTGCTGGTCGCCGCGGCGCAGGAGGACCACCCGGGGCCCGAGTGGCTCGTCGGTGACCTCGCCGAGCTCGACCTGCCGGCCGCCGGGCACCCCGATCCCTTCGACCTCGTGGTGAGCGCGGGCAACGTCCTGACCTTCCTCGCTCCCGGGACCGAGGTCGAGGTGCTGCGCCGCCTCGGCGCGCACGCGAAGCCCGAGGGCCGCGTCGTCGTCGGCTTCGGCTCAGGCCGCGGCTACGCCTTCGAGGACTTCTTCGAGCACGTGACCCTCGCGGGACTGCGCGTCGACTCCGTGTTCTCGACCTGGGACCTGCGCCCCTTCGAGCCGGGCGCAGACTTCCTCGTCGCGATCTGCTCGCGCGCGCGCTGAGTCGGGCTCGCCCCCGGTCAGCTGCGGAAGCCGGGCTGCTCGCCGAGGTCGAGCTCGGCCTTCGCGAGCTCCTCGACGTTGACGTCCTTGAAGGTCACCACGCGCACGGTCTTCACGAAGCGCGCCGAGCGGTACACGTCCCACACCCAGGCGTCCGTGAGGGTCAGCTCGAAGTACACCTCGCCCGCGGCCGATCGCACCTGCAGGTCGACGTTGTTGGCGAGGTAGAACCTCCGCTCGGTCTCCACGACGTAGCTGAACAGGCCGACGACGTCGCGGTACTCGCGGTACAGCGCGAGCTCCATCTCCGTCTCGTAGTTCTCGAGGTCCTCCGCGCTCATAGGGACATCATCCCACCACGCCGGGCAGTCGCCAGGACGTGCGGTGGTGCGGCGAGGGACCGTGCTCGGCGAGGGCCGCGAGGTGCTCGGGCGCGCCGTAGCCCTTGTTCGAGTGCCACCAGTACTGCGGGTGCTCCTCGTGCAGGTGCACCATGAGCTCGTCGCGCTCGCACTTGGCGAGCACGCTCGCGGCCGCGACCGAGGCGCAGCTGCGGTCGGCCTTGACCTTCGTGACCACGCGCGGCGGCAGGGGAACCTCGTCGGCGAGGGAGAAGAGGTCGGGCCCGGGGCCGGTGAGCCAGTCGTGGGTGCCGTCGAGGACGACGACGTCGACCTCCCCCACGAGCTGCGCGACGCGGGCGAGCGCGCGGTTGCCCGCGAGCCGCAGGGCGCCGACGATGCCGAGCTCGTCGATCTCACCAGGGCTCGCGTGCCCGACGGCGCGCGCCACGCCCCAGGACTGCAGAGCGGGCAGGAGCGCGGTGCGGGCACTCGCGCTGAGCAGCTTGGAGTCGGCCACGCCGCGCGGCCCCGAGCGGGTCGCGAGGTCGACCGCGACGACGCCGACGCTCACCGGTCCGGCGAGCGCACCACGGCCCACCTCGTCCATCCCGGCGATGACCCGCGCGCCCTCGCGCAGGATCGAGCGCTCGAACCGCAGGGAGGGTCGGACCGCAGGCATCAGTCCTCCGCGACGCCCGCCGGCTCGGGCACCTCGGCGAAGGTCGCCCCGGGGTTGCGCATCAGGGACCAGCGCTGGACGGGCCAGATCTTCACGAAGGCGACGCCGACGACGTTCGCGACGGGGATCGAGCCTCCGCCGGGGTTGCCGGGGTGGTAGCGCGAGTCCTCGGACTGCTGGCGGTTGTCGCCCATGACCCACAGGCTGCCCTCGGGCACCGTGGTGGAGAACTCGATCTCGCTCGGGTCGGAGCCGGGGGCGAGGTAGGGCTCGTCGATCGCGACGCCGTTGACCGAGACTCGCCCTTCCTCGTCGCAGCACTCGACGGTGTCGCCCTCGACGCCGATGACGCGCTTGATGAGGTGCTCCCCCGCGTCGGCGGGGACGAGGCCGACGAAGACGCCGACGTTGTGCAGTGCCTCGCTCAAGGGGTTCGCAGGCCGCTTGACCTGGGGGGCGAGCCACCCTCCCGGGTCCTTGAACACCACGACGTCGCCGCGGTGCACCTCGAGCGGGCCGGGGGCGAACTTCGTCACGAGGACGCGGTCGCCCACGAGGAGGGTCTCCTCCATCGACTCGCTCGGGATGAAGAAGGGTTGGACCAGGAAGGTCTTGATGAGGAAGGAGAGGGCCAGGGCCGTCACGACGATGATGGCCGTCTCCTTGAGCGCTGACAGAGCGCCCCGACGGCGCGAAGCCGTCGGGGCGTCCTGGATCTCGGCGTTCTCGCTCACGCCGCCGTGGTCCTCCGCGACCTACTTCGCGGGGACGGCGTCGCGCTTCTCCTTGATCTTGGCCTTCTTGCCGCGCAGCGCACGCAGGTAGTAGAGCTTCGCGCGACGCACGTCACCGCGCGTGACGACCTCGATGGACTCGAGGGTCGGGGAGTGCACGGGGAAGGTGCGCTCGACACCCACGCCGAAGGAGATCTTGCGGACCGTGAAGGTCTCGCGGACCCCCGAGCCCTGGCGGGCGATGACGACGCCCTGGAACGCCTGGATGCGAGAGCGCTGGCCCTCGACGACCTTGACGTTCACCTTGAGGGTGTCACCGGGACGGAAGGACGGGATGTCGGAGCGCAGCGAGGCTGCGTCGACCGCGTCAAGCGTGTGCATGAGTTTCACTTCCCCGCGCTGCCTCAGGTCAGGCACGTGATCAGCGGCGCCGGGGCGCCCTGGTGGTCTGGATGCGTGGCGCCTGCGACCTCGAGGCCGGCTCCCCTGAGGCAGAGCCGATACCGGTCGGGCACCAGCGGACAAGTTTGCCACACGCAGGTGCCCGACGCCGAATCACCCCGGCGCGGGGCTCCGGCGCGGACCGTCCGGGCCGAGCTCCCAGCCCAAGGACTCGAGCACGGCCCTGTCCGCCTTGTCGAGGGCCGCAGGCTCGAGTCGCTCGAGCAGCTCGGGGCGCCGCTGGGCGGTGCGCCGCAGCGCCTCGTCGCGCCGCCAGCGCGCGATGCGCGCGTGGTGACCGCTCAGCAGCACCTCGGGCACCGCGTGACCCTCCCACTCGGCGGGCTTCGTGTACACGGGGTACTCGAGCAGGCCGTCCGAGCCGTGCGACTCCTCGGCGAGGGACTCGGGGTTGCCGATCACACCGGGCAGGAGGCGCACGACGGCCTCGGTGAGCACGAGCGCGGCGACCTCTCCCCCGTTGAGCACGTAGTCGCCGATCGAGAACTCGGTGACCTTGAGGTCCTCGCGCGCCGCGAAGTGCTCGGCGACGCGCGCGTCGATGCCCTCGTAGCGACCGCACGCGAGCACGAGGTGCTGCTCGCTCGCGAGCTCGGTGACGAAGGACTGCGTCAGGGGCGTACCGGCCGGCGTCGGCACGAGCAGGTGGGCGCCCGGGGTCACGATCTCCTCGAGGGCCTTGCCCCACACGTCGGGGCGCATGACCATGCCGGCCCCGCCTCCGAAGGGCGTGTCGTCGACCGTGCGGTGGCGGTCGGTGGTCCAGTCCCGCAGGTCCCGCACGCGCAGGTCCACGAGCCCGGCCTCGCGCGACTTGCCGATGAGCGAGAGCTCGAGGGGCGCGAGGTACTCGGGGAAGATCGTCAGGACGTCGATGCGCACGGTCACTCGCCCTCGGGCGGGACGACGTCGAGGTTCTCGGCGTCGGAGGCGAGCAGCCCCCCAGGCGGGTCGATCACGAGGAAGCCCTCGCTCGGGTGGACCTCGGGGACGATCGCCTCGACGAAGGGCACGAGGGTCCGCGCGCCGTTCGTCTCCTCGAGCACGAGCGCGTCCTGGGCCGGAAGGTGCTCGATTCCCGTGATCGTGCCGAGCACGGTGCCGTCGGGGCGGCGCGCCTCGAGCCCGGCGATCTCGTGGGGGTACCACGCGCCGTCCTCGTCGCTCTCGTCGACCTCGACCACGAGCTCGACACCGCGCAGGGCCTCGGCGGCCGTGCGGTCGGGCACCTGGGCGAAGCGCACGAGGAGCTGACCGGAGTGCTCGCGCACCGAGGCGATGCGCAGCGGCCCCTTCTCGGCGGGCGAGGTGCGCAGGGTGGCTCCCTGGGCGAGCCGGCGCTCGGGGGCGTCGGTGCGCACGTCGAGGACGACCTCGCCGCGCAGTCCGTGCGCGCGCCCGATGCGGGCGACGACGAGCTCCACGTCAGCTCCTAGGGGTTCGAGGGTGGGGCGGGAAACGGGGCGAGGCCCGGTCCCAGGATAGGGACCGGGCCTCGCCCGAGGTGTGTCCGCGGGTCAGCGGCCGTCGACGTTGAGCACGTCGACGCGCACAGGACCCTCGGTCGACAGCGCCGAGATGACGGTGCGCAGCGCTCGCGCGGTGCGCCCGTTGCGGCCGATCACGCGCCCGAGGTCGTCCGGGTGGACCTGGACCTCGAGCAGCTGGCCACGACGGAGCGCGCGGGAGTCGACCTGCACGTCGTCGGGGTGGTCCACGATGCCGCGGACCAGGTGCTCGAGCGCGTCGGCGAGCATCAGGCCTGCTCGTCCTGCGCGGGCGCCTCCTCGGCGGCCTCGTCAGCGGCGGGCTCCTCGGCGGGCGCCTCCTCAGCGGGGGCCTCCGTCTTCTTCTCGGCAGCCTTGGCCTTGACCTTCTCGGCGGCGTCGGCGGCAGCCTTCACGGCCTCGGCGGCGTCGGCCTTCTCGCCCTTGACCTTGAGGGTGCCCTCGGCGCCCGGGAGGCCCTTGAACTTCTGCCAGTCACCCGTGATCTTCAGCAGCGCGAGGACCTGCTCGGTCGGCTGCGCGCCGACGCTGAGCCAGTACTGCGCACGCTCCGAGTCGATCTCGATGAGCGAGGGCTCCTCGGTGGGGTGGTACTTGCCGATCTCCTCGATCGCACGGCCGTCGCGCTTGGTGCGCGAGTCGGCCACGACGACGCGGTAGTACGGCGCGCGGATCTTGCCGAACCGCTTCAGACGAATCTTGGTTGCCACAGTGGTGGTCTCTCCTGGGTATGAGGTGTGGCCGCGCAGGACGGTCCCGTGGGGAGGGGGGTCCAGGTGGCCGGTTGACACGGTGCCCCGGGGGCTAGAGGGTCCTCCGGGTCCGGGTACAGCGGAGCATTCTGCCAGACGAGGAGGGCCCCCTCCAACCGATGGAGCCCGCGAGGCGGACCGACTCAGGCGACGCGTCGCCCGCGCAGCACGACGGCGCTCGGCGAGGCGAGCGCTGCGAGCTCCTCGCGCGGGTCCGCCGCGAGGACCACGAGGTCCGCCGGGGCGCCCTCCGCGATCGACTCGAAGCCGAGGTACTCGCGCGTGCGCCAGCTCGCCGCAGCGACGACCTCGCGCGCGGGGATGCCCGCCCGTCCGAGCTCGGCGCACTCTGCGGCGATCGTGCCGTGCTCGATCGTGCCGCCCGCGTCGGTGCCCACGAGCAGCTGGACCCCCGCGTCGAAGAGGTCCCGCACGTGCTCGTACCTGCGCTCGTGCATGCGGCGCATGCGCGAGGCGAAGAGCGGGAACTTGGCCTCGCCCTGCGCGGCGAAGAGCTCGAACTGGGCAACCTGCAGGAGCGTGGGCGTCACGGGGATCCCGCGAGCGACCACCTGCTCGATCTGCTCGGCGGTGAGTCCCGTGCCGTGCTCGAGGCAGTCGATGCCCGCGGCGAGGAGCCCGTCGATCGCCTCGGTCGAGAAGGTGTGCGCGGTGACCCGGGCACCGGCGGCGTGGGCCGCGGCGATGCCCGCCGCGAGCTGCTCGTCGGTCCACAGCGGGCGCAGGTCGCCCTCGGGTCCGAGGTCCCGGTCGATCCAGTCGGCGACGAGCTTGACCCACCCGTCCCCACGCTCGGCCTCCTCGGCCATCGCCGAGGCGAGCTCGGCAGGCTCGGCGAGCTCGCGCCCGTAATGGCGCAGGTAGCGCTTGGGCCGCGCGAGGTGGTGCCCGGCGCGCACGAGGCGCGGGAGCTCCTCGTCCTCGTGCACCCAGGCCGTGTCCGAGGGCGAGCCGGCGTCGCGCACGAGCAGCACGCCCGCGTCGCGGTCCGCGAGCGCCTGGGCGCGCGCCGTCTCCCGGTCGACCGGCCCCTCGGCCGCAAGCCCGATGTGGCAGTGCACGTCCACGAGCCCGGGCAGCACGACGCCCTCGAGGACCTCGTCGACCTGGGCCGGACGCTCGAGGGTGAGCCGGTCCCCCAGGACCCACACGCGGTCCGTCTCCTGCTCGTCGCCGAGCACGACGAGCCCGCGCAGCTCGAGGGCCATCAGCGCAAGAACTTCTCGAGCTGGCTCAGGTCGATGTCCCCGGAGCCGGGCTCGGGCTTGGGCTGGCCGAGCCCGAAGGCGCTGCCCGGGGCCGCTCCCCCACCCTGGGCGCGCTCGAGAGCAGCGCGCTCCTCGGCCGCGCGCTTCGCGGGGTTGCCGGACTTGCCCTTGCGCTTCTTGGGCGGCGGGGCCTGGCGCCCGCGAGCCTTCTTACCCATGCCGGGCATCGCGCCCATGCCCGGGACGCCGCCGCCGCGCGCCATCTGCTTCATCATCTTCTGCGCGCCCTCGAAGCGGTCGAGGAGCTGGTTGACGTCCGAGGCCGTCGTGCCCGAGCCCTTGGCGATGCGCGCGCGGCGCGAGCCGTTGATGATCTTGGGGTTCTGCCGCTCGGCGGGGGTCATCGAGCGCACGATCGCCTCGATGCGGTCCACCTCGCGCTCGTCGAAGTTCTCGATCGCCTCGCGCATCTGGCCCATGCCCGGGAGCATCCCGAGCATCTTCTTCATCGAGCCCATGTTGCGCAGGCCCTGCATCTGCGCGAGGAAGTCCTCGAGCGTGAAGTCCTCGCCCGCCGCGAGCTTGCCCGCGAGCTTCTCGGTCTGCTCGGCGTCGAAGGCCTTCTCCGCCTGCTCGATGAGCGTCAGCACGTCGCCCATGTCGAGGATGCGCGAGGCCATGCGGTCGGGGTAGAAGGCCTCGAAGTCCGTGAGCTTCTCGCCCGTCGAGGCGAAGAGGATCGGCTTGCCCGTGACCGAGGCGACCGAGAGGGCCGCTCCACCGCGCGCGTCGCCGTCGAGCTTCGAGAGCACGACGCCCGTGAAGCCCACGCCCTCGGCGAAGGCCTGCGCGGTCTGGACGGCGTCCTGACCCGTCATCGCGTCGATGACGAAGATCGTCTCGTCGGGGTTCACCGCGGCCTTGATCGCGGCGGCCTGGGCCATGAGCTCGGCGTCGACGCCGAGGCGTCCGGCGGTGTCGACGATGACGACGTCGTGCAGCTTGGACTGCGCGAAGGCGAGGCCCTCGCGAGCGACGGAGACCGGGTCGCCCGTGGGCGCCTCCGCCTCGTGCGTGATGCCGGGGTGCGGGGCGAACACGGGCACGCCCGCGCGCTCGCCCACGACCTTGAGCTGGGAGACCGCGTTGGGGCGCTGCAGGTCCGCCGCGACGAGCACGGGAGTGTGGCCGAGGCCCTTGAGGTGCAGGGCGAGCTTTCCCGCAAGGGTCGTCTTTCCGGCGCCCTGGAGTCCCGCGAGCATGATGACCGTGGGCGGGGTCTTGGCCATCGCGAGCGAGCGCGCCTGGCCGCCGAGGATCTCGACGAGCTCCTCGTTGACGATCTTGACGACCTGCTGCGCCGGGTTGAGCGCGCCCGAGACCTCCGCGGAGAGCGCGCGCTCGCGCACCTTGCCGGTGAACTCGCGCACGACGGCGACGGCGACGTCCGCGTCGAGCAGGGCCCGGCGGATCTCGCGCACCGTGGCGTCGATGTCCGCCTCGGAGAGCCTGCCCTTGGCGCGCAGGTGCCGGAACGTCGACGTGAGCCGGTCGGAGAGCGTGGCGAACACCTAGGGAAACCTCGCGGACGTGGTCGGGACTGGGGTGCTCAGCCTACCGACCCTGCCGGCCCGCCGGCTCGCTGCCCTGCCTCGCGAGGATGTGCTCGCGCGTGCGCTCGGTGAGCGACTCGACGAGGGACTCGCGCCAGGGCGTCCAGACCTTGGGGCCCAGGGACGCGGTGTCGGCCTCCGTGAGCGCACGCAGCAGGGCGAGAGTCCCCAGGTCGTGGCCTACCGTCCCCGCGAGGCTCGCCCAGGTCTCGGGGTCCTCGGGGTCGCGGTTCGTCGCGAGCATCGAGAGCACGAGGTGCTCGCGCACGAGCAGGGTCACAAGCTCGACGTCCTCCTCGGGGACCCCCATGCGGCGCAGGATCACGGGCGCCAGGCGAGCCCCCTCGGCCGCGTGGTCACGCACTGCGGGACGCTTGCCGATGTCGTGCAGGAGCGCCGCGAGGGCAAGGACCTCGGGGCGGTCGACGCTCTTGCGCAGGCCCGCGGCGTGCGCGGCCGCCTCGACGAGGTGCCGGTCCACCGTGTGCCGGTGGATCGGGGCGCGCTGGGGCCTGTTGCGCACGTCGGCCCACTCAGGGATCCAGCGCGTCACGAGGCCCGCGAGGTCGAGGGCCTCCCACACGGGCACCTGGGCGGGGCCGGTCGCGAGCAGCTGCTGAAGCGCGGCGAGGGCCGCGGGCGGCCAGGGCTCGGGCAGCGGCGGGGACTGCGTGAGCGAGCCGATCGTCACGGGCGAGAGCGTCAGCCCGGTCCGCGCGGCGGTCGCGGCCGCGCGGAGCGCGAGCACGGGGTCGTCCGCGGGGCGCACCCCCGCGGCGAGGACGAGCTCGCCGTCGTGCTCGACGAGGCCCTCGGCGACGGCGCGCAGGCGGGGCGCCCCGCGCCGGCCACGCACGAGCACGGGCTTGCGCGGGGTCTGCAGCGCCTGGCGCGCGCGCCGCAGGGTCGTGTCGAGGGCGTAGGAGACCGTGCGGCTCGCCTCGGCGAGCCGGGCGAGGAGCTCGTCGGCGTCCGCGAGCTCGAGCCGCGCGGCGACCTCGTCCCCGTCGACGAGCAGGAGGCGGTTCGTGTGACGCTTCGTGACGACCTGGAGCTCGTCGCGCACGTCGAGCAGGAAGGCGTAGGCCTCGTCGACGGCGCCGTGCGGGCGGTCGGCGATCCACGTGGCCGCGAGTGCGAAGAGCACGATCGCGTCGCGGATGCCGCCGCGCGCCTCCTTGAGATCGGGCTCGATGAGGTACGCGAGCTCGCCGTGACGCTCGGCGCGACGCCTTGCGGCGTTCGCGAGCTCGGGCAGCCGACGGCGCGTCGAGTCGCGCCAGTCCGCGAGGACGGCCGACTGCGCGCGGTGGATCACGGCCGGGTCGCCCGCGACGAGCCGCAGGTCGAGCAGGCCGACAGCGGCGGGCAGGTCTTTCGAGGCGATCGTGCGGCACTGGGCGAGCGTGCGCACCGCGTGGTCGAGGTCGAGCCCCGCGTCCCAGACGGGGTACCAGAGGCGCTCGGCGACCTTCGCGACCTCCGCCGCGGAGTGCGAGCGCCCGTCGTGCACGAGCAGCAGGTCGAGGTCGCTCACGGGTCCGAGGTCTCGGCGACCGAGCGAGCCGACCGCCCCGAGGGCGATGCCGCTCGCCGAGCGCAGGTGGTCCGTGGCCTCGCGCCACAGCTCTCCGAGGGCCGAGTCCACGAGCTGGGCTCCCTCGAGCCGGCGCGCGGCGCGGGCTGCGGCCCGGGCAGCGGGCTCGAGCTCCTCGTCCGTCCGCGGGGCGGAGGCGAGCTCGAGGCGGGAACGGCGGAGGTCCCGCACCCTGGGGTGCGGGACCTCCTGGGGAACCTTCATGCGCTAGAGCGCCTCGTCCCCATGCTCACCGGTGCGCACCCGCGCCACGTCCTCGACGGGAACGATCCACACCTTGCCGTCACCGATCTTGCCCGTCTGGGCGGCGGTGATGACGGCCTGGGCGATCCCCGGCGCGTCCTCGTCGGCGACGAGCACGTCCACGCGGACCTTGGGCACGAGGTCCACGGTGTACTCAGCACCGCGGTAGACCTCGGTGTGACCACGCTGGCGGCCGTAGCCGCTCGCCTCGCTCACGGTGAGGCCGCGGACTCCCGCCGCCTCGAGAGCGGACTTCACGTCGTCGAGCTTGTGCGGCTGGATCACCGCGGTGATGAGCTTCGTCATCACTTCACCTCCGAAACGGCCCGGGCACCGATGGTCTCGTACGCGGCCTCACCGTGCTCGGCGAGGTCGATGGAACGCTCCTCGGCCTCGGCAGAGACCCGCCAGCCCATGGCGAGCTTGATGATGAGGCCCAGGACCAGAGTGACGACCGCGGAGATCGCGATCGCGATGATCGCGATGATCGCCTGGACGGCCAGCTGGTTGAAGCCACCACCGTAGAAGAGACCACGCTCGCCCGTCGCCACGAGGCCCAGGGCCAGGGTGCCCCAGAGGCCGGCGACGAGGTGGACACCGACGACGTCGAGCGAGTCGTCATAGCCGAACTTGTACTTCAGGCCCACCGCGAGGGCGGAGAGCACACCGGCGACGGCACCGACGAAGATCGCACCGATCGGCGAGACGTCGCCCGCTGCCGGGGTGATCGCGACGAGGCCCGCGACGATGCCGGACGCGGCACCGAGCGAGGTGGCCTTGCCGTCACGGATGCGCTCGGTGAGGAGCCAGCCGAGGATCGCCGCAGCGGTCGCCGTCGTGGTGTTGACCCACGCGAGGCCCGCGCCGTCGTTCGCGCCGTAGGCGGAGCCGGCGTTGAAGCCGAACCAGCCGAACCACAGGAGGGCCGCACCGAGCATGACGAACGGGAGGTTGTGCGGACGGATCGGCTCCTTGCCGAAGCCCTTGCGCTTGCCGACGATGAGCGCGAGCACGAGGGCCGCGACACCGGCGTTGATGTGGACGACCGTGCCGCCCGCGAAGTCGATCGGGTCAGCGATCGAGGCGAAGGGACCGTCGCTCGAGAGCAGGCCGCCGCCCCAGACCATGTGGGCCAGCGGGAAGTAGCTGAAGGTCACCCAGAGGCCCGAGAACACGAGCCACGAGGAGAACTTGATGCGCTCGGCGAGAGCACCCGAGATGAGCGCGACCGTGATGATCGCGAAGGTCGTCTGGAAGCCGACGTCGACGATCGTCGGCATGAAGAGCGTCTCCTCGTCGTCCAGGTAGGCGACCGGGTCGAAGCTGCCACCCAGGCCGAACTGGTCGAACGGGTTTCCGAAGAAACCGCCCACCGATGCGCCGTAGGACATCGACCAGCCCCACAGCACGTAGATCACTCCGACAACAGCCATCGCGCCGAACGACAGCATCATCATGTTGAGCACGGACTTGCCGCGCACCATGCCGCCGTAGAAGAACGCAAGGCCGGGGGTCATCAGGAGCACGAGCGATGCTGAGACCAGCATCCACGCGGTAACTCCGGTATCCAACATCCTGATCCGTCTCCCTCCACCGGTCGCTCGACCGGTCGGGGTCAACAGTCACGGAGCGCCGTTTCCGCCGCCGCCCACCTATGTTTCAGGAAGGTGACAACGAGCCCGCGCAGGTAAACGTTGCGTGACGCAGGCGTCCGGAGGGTGGACCTCCCGGTCTCAGTCGCCGAGCAGACCGTCGACGAAGGACTCGGGCTCGAAGGGTGCGAGGTCGTCCGGGCCCTCCCCCAGACCCACGAGCTTCACGGGCACGCCGAGCTCTCTCTGCACGGCCACGACGATGCCGCCCTTGGCGGTGCCGTCGAGCTTCGTCAGGACGATGCCCGTGACGCCAGCGACCTCCGCGAAGACACGAGCCTGGTTCATGCCGTTCTGGCCCGTGGTCGCGTCGAGCACGAGCAGGACCTCGCTGATGGGCGCCTCGCGCGAGATGACGCGCGAGATCTTGCCGAGCTCGTCCATGAGGCCGGCCTTGTTCTGCAGTCGGCCTGCGGTGTCGACGAGCACGACGTCCACGCCGTCCTCGCGCCCGCGGCGCACGGCGTCGAAGGCGACCGAGGCGGGGTCGGCGCCGTCCTTGTCGGAGCGCACCGTCTGGACGCCCACGCGAGAGCCCCAGGTCGCGAGCTGGTCGGCCGCGGCAGCACGGAAGGTGTCGGCCGCGCCCAGCACGACGCTCTTGCCCTCCGCGACGAGCACGCGCGCGAGCTTGCCGACCGTCGTCGTCTTCCCCGTGCCGTTGACGCCGACGACGAGCACCACGGCAGGGGCGCCGTCGGCGCCCTCGAGCTTGAGGGAGCGGTCGAGAGAGGGGTCGACGAGCTCGACGAGCTTCGAGCGCAGCAGCGAGCGCACCGTCGCGGCGTCGCGCGCCCCCGTGACCTTGACGTCCGTGCGCAGGGAGTCGACGAGCTCGCCCGTGGGCCCGGCGCCGACGTCGGCGAGCAGGAGGGTCTCCTCGAGCTCGTCCCACTCGTCCTCGCCGAGCGAGTCTCGTGAGAGCACGTCGAGCAGGCGCGCCCCGAGCGGGGAGCCGGAGCGCGCGAGCCGGGCGCGCAGGCGCGCGAGGCGGCCCGCGACGGGCTCGGGGGTCTCGACGATCGAGCCCGCGGGCTCCTCGACGGGAGCCTCGGCGAGCTCCTCGGGGCTCGGAGCGCTCGGGGCGCTCGGAGCGCTCTCGGGGGACTCGACCGTGCGGGCCGAGCTCGGGGTCGTGGCGGCAGGGGAAGCCGCCTCCGGGCGCGCCGGGGTCTCGGCTCGCTCGCCGCGACCGCGGCGGGTCAGGAGGCCGACGAGCGCGCCGACGACGACGAGCGCCGGGACGCCGAACAGGACGAGGTCAGGAATCTGGTCGATCACGGAGCAAGTGTCTCAGCAGGACGCTCGTCCTGCGACGCGCGTCAGCGCCGCGAGAAGGAGGTGACGCCGTCGACGACGTGCTCGATCGTGCTCGCGAGGCCCTCGGCCGAGGCGTAGGCCTCCTCCTCGGTGGCCGCCGCGGCGAAGAAGTCCTCGAGGCTCGACTCGACGGGCTCGACGTCCTCGACCTCGAGCTCCTCACGGTTCTTGCCGAAGCGGGCCGAGAGCCCGGCACGAAGGTCCTGGAAGAACGTGCGCACGCTCGCACCCTCCGGGCTCACGGCGGCCGCAGCGGCGACCACGGCGAGGGAGGCGAGCACGGCGACGAAGATGGGGATGACGAGAACACGCATGTCACCAGTGTCGGTCGCTCTCCGGGGTGCTGCACGCCCAGGGGGCCCTTCGAGGCGAGGCTCGCACACAACCTTCACGAGAAGGTCAGTCGGACTCCTCGCGCATGCGCTGGCTCACGACGGTCGTCACGCCGTCGCCTCGCATCGTGACGCCGTAGAGCGCGTCGGCGATCTCCATCGTGCGCTTCTGGTGCGTCACGACGATGAGCTGGGAGTCCTCGCGCAGCTCGGAGAAGATCTCGAGCAGGCGGCCGAGGTTCGCGTCGTCGAGCGCGGCCTCGACCTCGTCCATGACGTAGAAGGGGCTCGGCCGGGCCTTGAAGATCGCGATGAGCAGCGCGACGGCCGTCAGCGAGCGCTCGCCGCCCGAGAGCAGCGAGAGGCGCTTGACCTTCTTGCCCGCGGGTCGCGCCTCGACGTCGATGCCCGTGGTGAGCCAGGAGTCCGGCTCGGTGAGCACGAGGCGGCCCTCGCCGCCCGGGAAGAGGCGCGGGAAGATGCGCTCGAACTGCGCCTCGGTGTCGCGGTAGGCCTCGGCGAAGATCGTCTCGACGCGCTCGTCGATCTCCTTGACGATCTCGAGCAGGTCCACGCGCGTCTTCTTGAGGTCCGCGAGCTGGGTCGTGAGGAACTGGTGGCGCTCCTCGAGGGCCGCGAACTCCTCGAGGGCGAGGGGGTTGACGCGGCCCAGCAGCGCGAGGGCCCGCTCGGCGGAGCGCAGGCGCTTCTCCTGCTCCTCGCGCACGTAGGGCACGGCCGAGGGACGCTCGGGGTCGAGCTCCTCCCCGGGTGCGAGCGACACGGGCACGGGCTGCTCGGGGCCGAACTCCTTGACGAGGTCCGCGGGGTCGACGCCGAGCTCCTCGATCGCGCGGGACTGCAGCTGCTCGAGGCGCAGCTGCTGCTGGGCACGCGCGACCTCGTCGCGGTGGGCGACGTCCGTGAGCTTGGCCATCTCGCGAGCGAGCTCGTCGACCTGCACGCGAACCTTCGTGAGCTCGGACTCTCGCTCGGTGCGCGCGGCCTCGGCACGCTCGCGCTCGACGCCCGCGCGCACGAGGGAGCTCTCGATGCGCGCGAGGGCCCGGCGGGCTCCCTCGGACACCGCGGCGGCCACGGCGGCCTGGCGCACGCGGACGGCCTCGCGCTCGGCCGCTCGCTGGCGCGCCTCGCGCTCGGTCTCGGCGGCGCGCTCGAGGGACTCGGCGCGGTTCGCGAGGGCGCGAGCCCGCTCCTCGAGGGTGCGCAGGGCGAGGCGGGCCTCGGTCTCCTTCGAGCGGGCTGCGGCGGCGCGCTCGGCGAGGCGGTCGCGCTCGGTGGTGCGCTCGGCGATGACGTCGGCGGACTCGGCCGGGTCGGCCTCGGCGGCCTCGAGTCGCTCGACGAGCTCGGCGAGCTCGGCCTGGTCGGTCTCGAGGGACCTCGAGGCCTCCTCGAGCGAGGCCCGGGCGCGCTCGGCCTCGGCGTTCGCGGCACGCACCGCCGCCCCGAGCTGGCCGAGCTGCTCGGCCACCGCGGCGAGGGCCGCGTCGGACTGGTGGAGGCGGTAGAGCGTGTCCTCGTGGACCTGGGTCGCCTCGGCGAGCTCGGTCTGGGCCTGAGCGATCGAGAAGCGGGCCCGCTCCCCGCGCGCGGCGGCCTCCTCGTGCGCGGCGCGGGCCTGCTCGAGGGCGGACTGCAGGTGCAGCACGCTCGGGGTCGCTGCGGAGCCACCGGCGGCGCGGGTCGCACCGAGCAGGTCTCCCCCGCGCGTCGCGACGCTCAGCTCGGGCCGCGCTGCGAGCACCTCTTGAGCCACGGCGAGGTCCTCGACGACGACGACGCCCTGCAGGAGGGCCGCGACCGTCGCGCGCAGGTGCGCCGGGGACTCCACGAGGCTCGTCGCCCAGACGGCTCCCGCGGGAAGCTCTTCGCTCGGGAGCGCGGCCTCGGCTCCCGCGGCGATGACGATCTGCGCGCGGCCGGCGTCGTCGTCACGGAGCATGCGGATCGCGTCCACGGCGGCGGCGACGGACTCGACGGCCACGGCGTCGGCGACGGGACCGAGCGCGGCCGCGATGGCCTCCTCGTTGCCGGGGGCGACGGCGAGCAGGGCGGCGAGCGAGCCGAGGGTGCCTGCGCGCTCGGCGCTCAGCAGGGCGCCCGCGCCGTCCTTGCGCGTGAGGCTCAGCTCGAGGGCCTCGATGCGCGCGGCCACCGTGGCGCGGTCCTTCTCGGCGGCGGCGAGCTCGGCCTCGAGCTCGGCGAGGCGCGCCTTGGCGGCCTCGAGGCGCTCGGTGGCCTCCTCGTGGGCCTTGTCGAGTCCCTCCTCGCCCTCCTCGACGCCCGCGACCTGGGTCTCGAGGGCGGCGAAGTCCTGGGCGGCCGTCGCGCCGCGCTGCTCGGCCTCGGCGAGGGTCGCTCGCAGTCGACCGACCTCGGCCTCGGTGGCCTCGAGGCGCGAGCGTCGTGCTGCGACCTGGCCCGCAAGGCGCGCGAGGCCCTCGCGGCGGTCGGCGACCGCGCGCAGGGCGGTGGCGAGGGAGCGCTCGGCCTCGGCGGCCTCCTGCTCGGCCGCGGTGCGCTCGGCGACGGCGGTCTCGAGGGCGGTGCGGGCCGTGCCGGCCTCCGCCTCGAGCTCGGCCTGGCTCGCGCGCACGCGCTCGGCCTGGGCGTCGAGGTCCTGGGGGTCCGCCGTCGGGACCGCCTCGGCCTGAGCCGCCCCGAGCAGGCGGCGGCGCTCGTCGGCGAGGATCTGGGTCGAGCGCAGGCGCTCGCGCACCGCGGAGAGGCGGTACCAGGTCTCGCTCGCCTCGGTGAGCGCCGGGGCGGCCTTCGCGGCCTCCTGCTCGAGGGCACCGAGCTGGCGGCGCGCCGCGTCGAGGGCCTCCTGGACCTCCGCGCGGCGCGCGAGCACGGCCGACTCGTCGGCCTCCTCCTTGGCCATCGCGGTGACGAGCTGGTGGAGGTCGTCGGCAAGCAGGCGGGCCCGCGCGTCGCGCGCGTCGGCCTGGACCACCTGGGCCTTGCGGGCCACCTCGGCCTGCTTGCCGAGGGGGCCGAGCTGGCGGCGGATCTCGCCCGTGAGGTCGCCGAGGCGCGTCAGGTTGGCCTGCACCGCCTCGAGCTTGCGCAGCGCCTTTTCCTTGCGCTTGCGGTGCTTGAGGATGCCCGCGGCCTCCTCGATGAAGCCGCGGCGTTCCTCGGGGGTCGCGCGCAAGATCGCGTCGAGCTGTCCCTGGCCCACGATGACGTGCATCTCGCGGCCGAGGCCCGAGTCGGAGAGCAGGTCCTGGATGTCCAGGAGCCGGCAGGACTGGCCGTTGATCGCGTACTCGCTGCCGCCGTTGCGGAAAAGGGTGCGCGAGATCGTGACCTCGGTGTACTCGATCGGCAGGGCGCCGTCGGAGTTGTCGATCGTGAGGGAGACCTCAGCGCGGCCGAGCGGCGGGCGCCCCGCCGTGCCGGCGAAGATGACGTCCTCCATCTTGCCGCCGCGCAGCGACTTCGCCCCCTGCTCGCCCATGACCCAGGCGAGGGCGTCCACGACGTTGGACTTGCCCGAGCCGTTGGGCCCGACCACGGCCGTGACCCCGGGTTCGAGGTGCAGCGTCGTCGCCGAGGCGAACGACTTGAACCCGCGCAGGGTCAGGGTCTTGAGGTGCACAGCGGAAGCCTAGGGCTCACGCGCTCAGGACTGGGGGAACCAGAGGGCGATCTCTCGCGCGGCCGACTCGGGCGAGTCGGAGCCGTGCACGAGGTTCTGGGTGACCTTGGTGCCCCAGTCGCGGCCGAGGTCGCCGCGGATCGTCCCGGGAGCGGCCACCGTCGGGTCGGTCGCGCCCGCGAGGGAACGGAAGCCCTCGATCACGCGCTCGCCCTCGACGACCATCGCGAGCACGGGGCCCGAGCTCATGAAGTCGAGGAGCGGCTGGTAGAAGGGCTTGCCCTGGTGCTCCTCGTAGTGGGCGGCGAGGAGCGCCTCGTTGGCGGTGCGCAGCTCGGCGGCCACGAGGCGGTAGCCCTTGGCCTCGATGCGACGCAGGATCTCTCCGCTCAGGCCGCGGGCGACGCCGTCGGGCTTGACGAGGACGAGGGTGCGTTCGGTCGACATGGTTCGGCAGACTACTCGCCCGGACGGGGCATGCTCGACCGCGGCTCAGGCTCGCGGATCAGGGGCGACGCCGTGCTCGAGGTCCCAGGCCGCCCGCTCGCGGTCGATGCGCCCGCCCAGGCGCAGCGCGGTGACCCACATCGCGAGGAAGACGAGACCGATGACGAGCATCTGCGGGATCACGAAGGCCCCCGCGAGCACGATCACCTGGACCACGCTGCCGGCCACGTAGCTGCCCGGCTTGCCCACGAGCCGCGAGAGCACAACGAGCACGAGCATGAGCGCGCCGCCCGCCGCCCACACGGTGGGCGGCGGAGCGACGCGCAGGCCGAAGGCGACGAGGGTCGCGAACAGCACGATGAAGGCCTCGAGGAGCAGGACCGTCGACGTGAACTGCCGCTTCGCGGGCGCCTTGCGGCGCTCGGGCTCGGCGAGAGGGACGTCGGGGTCGGGGCTCGGCACGCGGCCAGGTTACCTGGCAGCCTCGGCCGTCTCGCCCTCGGGCTCCTCGACCTCGAGCACCTCGAGGACGGGGCTCTCGCTCGCCGGGGCACCCTCGAGGGGAGTCTCGGCGACGGCCTCGCCACGGGCGACGAGCCCGGCCTTGTCGGAGAGCTTGACCTCGCGCAGGAAGAGCGTGAGGACGAAGCCCAGGACGATGATCGGCACGATGTACCAGAAGGCCGGGGCGAGCGAGCTCGCGAAGGCGTCGACCACCTGGGCCTGCACGGGCTCCGGGAGTGCATGGACGATCGCCGGGGTGAGGCCGCTCGCGGCCCCTTCCCCGCCCGCGGAGGGCGGAGCCTCGGCAAAGATCGCACCGAGCTTCTCACCCAGTCGCGTCGTGAAGATCGTCGAGAAGAGCGCGATGCCGACGGCGGCGCCGATCTCGCGGAAGAAGTTGTTCGCGCTCGTCGCGGTGCCGATCTCGTGAGGGTCCACGGAGTTCTGCACGGCCAGGACGATCGTCTGCATCACGAGGCCAAGCCCCGCTCCGAGGACGAAGATCATCACGCCGAAGAGCACCATCGAGATGTCACCGGTGAGGCGCGTGAGGGCGACGAGGCCGAGGGTCACCACGGCCATGCCGATCACGGGGAACTTCTTGTAGCGACCCGTCTTCGCGATGATCAGGCCCGAGCCGATCGAGGTGAGCATGACGCCCACCATCATCGGGAGCATGAGCAGGCCCGAGGCGGTGATCGAGGTGCCCGTGGCCATCTGCAGGAAGGTCGGCAGGAAGGACAGGGCCGCGAACATCCCCGCGCCGATGACGATGCCGACGACGGTCGCGATGCGGAAGGTCGGGTTCTTGAACAGGTGCAGCGGGAGCAGCGGCTCCTCCGCGCGGCGCTCGACGAGGACGAAGGCGACGGCCGCGACGAGGGTCGCGACGACGAGGCCGAGCAGGCGCGCGTCGGTCCAGTCGTAGCCGCTCGCGCCCGACCAGCTCTGCCACGAGGTGGCGAGCACGAGGCCCGAGGTCGCGATGATCATGAGGATCGTGCCCGCGACGTCGATGTGACGGCCCGCGGAGTGGCTCGGGAGCTTGAGGGTGAACCACGCGACGAGGAAGGTCGCCACGCCCAGCGGGACCACGAACCAGAAGGCCCAGCGCCAGGTGAGGGACTCGGTGAACCAGCCGCCCAGGAGCGGGCCGAGCACCGAGGAGATGCCGAAGACGGCGCCCATCGGGCCCATGAACTTGCCACGCTCCTTCGCGGAGACGATGTCCGCGATGATCGCCTGGGACAGGATCATCAGCCCGCCACCACCGAGCCCCTGGACGCCGCGCCACAGCACGAGCATCGGGAAGCTCGAGGCGAGCGCGCCGCCGATCGAGGCGAGGGTGAACAGGCCGATCGCGATGAGGAAGGGCCACCGACGGCCCCACATGTCGCCCGCCTTGCCGTAGATGGGCATGACGATCGCGACCGCGAGGATGTAGACGGTCATGACCCAGCCCTGGTGCTCGACGCCGTCGAGCTCGCCCACGATCGTGGGCATCGCGGTGCCGAGCACCGACTGGTAGAGCGAGGACATGAACATCGAGGTCAGGAGCGCGCCGAAGATGACCCAGACGGTGCGCTTGGTGAGGACGACGGGCGGGGCACTGCTCGCCTCGACCGGTGCTGCTGCAGACACAGATGGCTCCCAGAGGTGGTGCTCGGTCCGGCGGGGACGCCGGGGATCAGGGGTGGAGGGCGCGGGAGCGGGGCCCGCTCCGGAAGGAAGGTTCAGGGGCTCGGCGGGGTGACGAGCTCGCGCATGAGGGCGCGGACGCGCTCGACCTGCCTCGAGGGCTCGCGGCCCTCGGGGTCCGCCTCCCAGAAGGCGATCGCACCCCTCAGGAGGTGGACGAAGGTCAGGGCGCCGACGATGTCCTCCGGACCGGGCTTCTCGCGTCCCGCGCGACGGGCGAAGAGCTCGGTGACCTCGACGCGATAGCGCTCGAGACCCGCGACCCGGCGCGGGAGGAGCTGGGGGTAGCGGGCCACGAGGCGACCCGTGGTGGCGATGCGCTCCGCGTGCTCGCGCCACTCCTCGAGCGCCCCGAGGACGAGGCGGTCGAGGTCGGCCACGAGGTCACCCGTCGGTCCGCCTGCGGCGAACTCGGAGGCTGCCGAGCCCTCGGGCGTGGCCATGAAGAACGGCACGATCGCGTCGTCCTTGGCCTCGAAGTAGTTGAAGAAGGTCCGCGTGGAGACACCGGCCGCGGCCGCGATGTCCTCGACCGTCACACGGTCGTAGCCGCGCTCCTCGACGAGCCGGTGGGCGGCGTCGATGAGGGCGAGCCGGCGCTCGAGCTTCTTGCGCTCGCGCAGGCCCACCGGGCGTTCGGTCTCTTCGAGAAGTTCTTGCACGAGATGCAAAGTTACGCTCGATGCAATCTTGCATCAAGTGCAATGGTGCGTGAGCCTCGTCACGCGGGCGCTCAGGGATGCCCGAGGGCCGCGCTCGGCCCGCCCAGGGGCCGGAGGTCTGCCCCGAGTCCTCCGCGCCGGGAAAGGCTCAGTGCTCCCCGAGCCCGCTCGAGATCGCCTCGACCACGGCCTCGCGGGCCTCCTCCGCCTGGGGCCCGACGGCGGACACGAGCAGCTCGGCCCCGCCGAGGGCACCGAGCTTCATGAGCTCGAAGACCGACTCGGCCGGCGCGTCGTTGACCGTGACCTTGGCGTCGAAGCGCGCGACGAGACGGGCGAGCAGGGCGGCCGGACGGGCGTGCAGCCCCGTGGTGTTGCCGAGCACGACTCGCGCCGCCCCGTCCTGCTCCGGGGGCTCGCTCGGCTCCACCCCGGCCCCGGCGGGCAGGGACCATTGCGAGGCCGCACCCGTGACGGTCGCCGTGACCTCCTCGAGGCTCGCTCCCCCCGCTGCCTTCACGGCGGCCGCGACCGCGCCCTCGACGAAGGGCCCCTCGGCGACCCGCACGCGCGCGGCACGCTCGGGCTCGAGCAGCTCGAGCACGAGTCCCGCGGTGAGCAGCGCCGAGCCGAGGTCGCCGAGCACGACGACGTCCCGCCCCGCGTCGAGCTGCGACTCGACCGCCGCGAGCACGCCACCGACGTCGGTGCCGAGGGTCTCGACCTGGTCGACGAGGAAACCGCCGACCGCAGCGATCTCGACCTCGGGGGCCATCTGGCGCGCGACGGTCGCCGCTCCGCGCGCGAGCTCCCCGGCGTGCGCGACGAGCACGAGGCCGACGCCGGCGCTCACGCGACGCTCCGCGCGCCCGCGAGCGCGGCCTCGTGGGCGGCCTCGAGGACGAGGGCTGTCGAGGCCGCCCCGGGGTCCGCGACCCCGATGCTCAGCTCGCCCAGGAAGCTCGCCCGCCCGCGCACCGCGGCGAGGGCCGCCGTCGCGCTCGAGCCCTCGCGGGCCGCGAGGGCGGCCGCCTCGAGGACCTCGACAGGGTCCGCGCCCGACTCGGCCGCTCGGGCTGCCGCCTCGGCCGCAGGCACCCACGCGTCCAGCATGGTCTTGTCCCCCGCGAGCGCCCCTCCGCGGTCGCGCACCCCCTCGAGGCACGCCTCGAGGAGCACGACGACGCCCTGGGCGTCGAGCTCGGGACGGGCGCACACGCGAGAGGCGCGCAGGAAGGCCGTGCCGTAGAGCGGACCGGAGGCGCCGCCCACGGTGGACATGAGGGTCGTCGCGGCCGTGCGCAGCACCTCTCCGACGAGCTGGGGTCGCGGCTGCTCCTCGAGACGGGTGACGACGGCCTCGAGTCCGCGCGCGAGGTTCTCGCCGTGGTCGCCGTCGCCGATGCGTCGGTCGAGCTCGCTCAGCTCGCCTCGTCGCTCGGCCACGAGCGCGGCGCTGCGCCGCATCCACTCGAGGGCCCACGCCACTGAGAGCACGTCCGCCTCCATCCGTCGCTGCCGCTGCGGGCAGCGGTGCTCCGGGTCCTTGGCGAGTCCCGCCGCGGTCCCGTCCAGTATCCCTGCACTCAGGTCCCGGGTCGACCTGCGAAGGTCCGCGCCGAGTCAGCCCCGCCCGAAGAGCGAGCGCGCCTCGGCCACCACGGTGATCGAGCCCGTGACGATGACTCCCGAGCCCAGCGACTCGTCGCGCTCGGCGAGCTCTACCGCGAGCGCGATCGCGTCCGGGAGCCGCTCGGCGACGTGCACGCGGTCCTCGCCGAAGACCTCGACGGCGACCTCCGCGAGCTCGTCCGGCTCGAGGGCGCGGTGCGAGGAGGAGCGCGTCACCACGAGCTCCGCGAGGTGCGGCTCGAGCTCGGCGAGGATTCCCTCGGCGTCCTTGTCGTCGAGCACCCCGACGACTCCGACGACGCGCTTGAGGCTGAAGGCCTCGTCGAGCCCGTCGACGAGCGCCGCGGCGCCCGCGGGGTTGTGCGCAGCGTCGACGATCACGGCCGGCGAGCTGCGGACCAGCTCGAGCCGACCCGGGGAGTCGACGTCGGCGAAGGCGGCCTCGACCGCGCCCGGGTCGAGGGCCGCGCCTCCCGTGAGCAGCACCTCGGCCGCGACGAGCGCGAGGAGCGCGTTGTGCGCCTGGTGCTCGCCGTGCATGGGGAGGAAGATCTCGGTGTAGACGCCACCGAGCCCCCGCAGGGCCACGAGCTGGCCGCCCACGGCGACCTGGCGGTCGAGCACCTCGACCTCGACGCCCTCGCGCACGTAGCGCGAGCCGTGGCGCGCGGCGGCGGACATGAGCACGGACTCGACGTCCTCGTGCTGGGCCGCGCTCACGAGCGCCGATCCCTCCTTGACGATGCCCGACTTCACCTCGGCGATCGAGGTGAGGTCGTGGCCGAGCCAGCGCTCGTGGTCCATCGCGACGGGGGTCACGATCGCGACCTCGGCGTCGGCGACGTTGGTCGAGTCCCACTCCCCACCCATGCCGACCTCGAGGATCGCGACGTCCACGGGGGCGTCCGCGAAGGCCGCGAGGGCCATGACGGTGAGGACCTCGAAGAAGGACAGGCGGCTCTGGCCCTCCTCGGCGAGCTGGGAGTCGATCATCTCGACGTAGGGCTTGACGTCGTACCAGGCCGCGACGAAGGCCTCGGGAGAGATGGGCTCGCCGTCGATCGCGATGCGCTCGCGCACCGTGCTCAGGTGCGGGCTCGTGAAGCGGCCCGTGCGCAGCCCGTGCTCGCGCACGAGGCGTTCGACCATGCGCGAGGTCGAGGTCTTCCCGTTCGTGCCGGTCAGGTGCACGACGCGGTAGGCGTGCTGGGGGTTGCCGAGCAGGTCGACGGTGCGGCGCACGCGGTCGATCGTCGGGTCGAAGTCGTGCTCGGGGGCACGCTCGAGGATCTGTCGGTAGACGAGCTCGGCCTCGTCCTCGGAGTGCTCGGGGCGACGGGACATGGGCGCCATTGTCTCGCACGTGAAGCGGGACGCGTCTCGCGCAGGTTCACCCGTGTGGGCTACCGTTCACACCCATGTCGCCTTCGCACCGGTTGCGCCTCTTCGTCCCGCTCGCTCTGATCGCCCTCGCCCTCGGCACCGCCGTGCCTGCCCAGGCCGAGGTCGCGACGCGGCTCGCGCCCAGCTCCCCGGCCGCCCCCGCTGCGAGGAACGTCCGCCCCGCCGTCGCCTCGGCAGTCGCGGTCTCGATCGCGGGCCCCGCGGCGGACGCCTCCTTCAAGAAGAAGGTCGTGGGTAACGGCACCGCGAAGTCCTGCACGTACAAGAAGCTCGCCAAGGCGGTGAAGGGCGGCGGCGACATCCGCTTCAACTGCGGGAAGAAGCCCGTGACGATCGTCGTGGAGAAGACCCTCGTGGTCTGCAACACGCACAGCTGCGCCGACGCCTGGCAGGGCGGCAAGCGCGTGACGCGCCTGCGCATCAACGGCGGCAACAAGGTCACGCTGAGCGGCGCGGACAAGCGCGGGATCTTCTACGCCAACACCTGCGACCACAAGCTCGGCTGGATCGACGCGCACTGCAACACCCAGACCACCCCGCACGTCGAGTTCCGCAACATCACGATGACCCAGGGCAACGCGACCAAGGGTCCCGCGGGCTACGAGGGCGTGACGGGGGGCGGGGGTGGCGGCGCGATCGCGATGCGCGGAGGTCGCCTCACGGTGAAGAACGTGACCTTCACCAAGAACCGCTGCGTCAAGGCCCACTCCGACGCCGGTGGTGGCGCGGTCCGCATCACGGGCCAGCGCAAGACGGCGCGCATCTACGACTCGACCTTCAAGAGCAACAAGTGCGCCAACGGCGGCGCGCTGTCCTCGCTGCAGGCGCCCATGAAGATCAAGAACTCGAGCTTCAAGAGCAACAAGGCGACGGGCAAGGGAGCCTCGAGCGGCAAGGGCGGCAACGGCGGGGCGATCTACTTCGACGGCACCAAGCAGAACGTCACCGTCGAGAGCTCGACGATCCAGAAGAACAAGGCGCCCGAGGGTGGGCCGGGCATCTTCTACGTGAGCAACGACCGCTCGGGCTCGCTCACGGTCAAGGACTCGCGCATCACCAAGAACACCGGCGCGCGCTTCTGGACCGGCAAGACGAAGAGCATCTTCTTCCTCGGCAAGAAGTTCACGAAGTCGGGCTCGAAGATCAGCTGAGCCCGCAACGCCCTCGAGCCGCGGCCCGCGCCGCGCTCCCCTGAGCTGGTCACGACGGGGTGGCCGACGTGCGACGGGGCGCCCACCTCCTGGTGAGCGCCCCGTCGTCGTGCGTCTGGGAAGGTCAGCCCTCCACCGCGCGCACCGCGACCGCGAGCTCGGCGCCCTCGGTCACCGAGATCTCGACCGCGAGGGTCTCGCGCGCGAGGAGCTCGCGGTGCGCCTCGACGGCCGCGCGCCGCTCGGCGGGCACGGTGAGCTCGAGCGCGATGCGGTCGGAGACCTTGAGGTCCGCGGCCTTGCGCGCATCCTGCACGGTGCGCACGACGTCGCGCGCGTAGCCCTCGGCCTCGAGCTCGGGGGTCACGGTGACGTCCAGCAGCACGAAGCCTCCGCCCGGGAGCACCGCAGCACGGACCCCCTCCTCGGCGGCGGCCGCGTCGACCGTCGTCGTGAGCTCGTACTCGTCCGCCTCGAGAGGGATCACGCCCTCGGGCGTCTCGACCACGATCACGCCGTCGGCGTCCTGGCGCCACTGCCCCGCCTTCGCCGCGCGGATCGCGAGCTGCACGGCCTTGCCGAGCCTCGGGCCGGCGGCGCGCGCGTTGACCGCGAGGGTGCTCGTCACGCCGAAGCGCGCGACCTCCTCCTCGGAGAGCGCGTCGAGGTCCACCGCGCGTACCTCGCGCACGTTGAGCTCGCGAGCGACGATCTGCGTGAGGTGCTCGGCGAGCCCGCCGGGCACGACGGCCGTCACGGACAGCAGCGGCTGGCGCACACGGAGGCCCGCAGCCTTGCGGAGCGAGAGGGCACCGGAGACCACCTCGCGCGTGCGCTCCATCGACGCGACGAGGGCCTCGTCGTGCCCGAAGGCGCTCGCGTCCGGCCAGTCGCTCAGGTGCACCGAGCGGCCGCCCGTGAGCCCTCGCCAGATCTCCTCGGTGAGCAGCGGGGCGAGCGGGGCCATGACGCGCGTGAGGGTCTCGAGGGAGGTCCACAGGGTGTCGAAGGCGTCGGCGTCCTCGGCCCAGAAGCGGTCGCGCTGGGTGCGCACGTACCAGTTGGTGAGCACGTCGATGTGGTCGCGCACCACCTGGCAGGCCGCCGCGATGTCGTACACGTCGAGGTGGGCCTGGGCCTGCTCGACGAGCTCGCGCGTGCGGGACAGCACGTAGCGGTCGAGCGGGGGCAGCTCGGCGAAGCGCGCGGGGTCCACGGGGCCCGCCTCGATGCCCTTGCCGCCGTCCGCGGAGCCCGCGTACAGGGAGAAGAAGTAGTACGTGCTCCACAGCGGCAGCAGGACCTGGCGCACCGCGTCACGGATCGAGTCCTCGGCCACCACGAGGTTCCCGCCGCGCAGCACGGGGCTCGACATGAGGGCCCAGCGCACGGCGTCGGACCCGTACTTGTCGTACATCTCGAGCGGGTCGGGGTAGTTGCGCAGCGACTTGCTCGCCTTGCGCCCGTCGTTGCCGAGCACGATGCCGTGCGAGACGCACGAACGGAAGGCAGGACGGTCGAAGATCGCCGTCGAGAGCACGTGCAGCGTGTAGAACCAGCCGCGCGTCTGCCCGATGTACTCGACGATGAAGTCGCCCGGGAAGTGGCGGGAGAACCAGTCGGCGTTCTCGAAGGGGTAGTGCACCTGGGCGAAGGGCATCGAGCCCGAGTCGAACCACACGTCGAGCACGTCAGGGATGCGGCGCATCATCGACTGCCCGCTCGGGTCGTCCGGGTTGGGGCGCACGAGATCGTCGATGAAGGGGCGGTGCAGGTCCGTGACCGGCACGCCGAAGTCCGCCTCGAGCTCGGCGACCGAGCCGTAGACGTCCACGCGCGGGAACTCGGGGTTGTCGCTCACCCACACGGGGATGGGCGTGCCCCAGTAGCGGTTGCGCGAGATCGACCAGTCGCGGGCGTTCTCGAGCCACTTGCCGAACTGCCCGTCCTTGATGTGCTCGGGCACCCAGGTGATCTCCTGGTTGAGCTCGACCATGCGGTCCTTGAAGGCCGTGACGCGCACGAACCAGCTCGAGACTGCCTTGTAGATCAGGGGGTTCCGGCAGCGCCAGCAGTGCGGGTAGGAGTGCTCGTAGGTCTCGTGGCGCACGACGACGGGCCGCTGGCTCTCCGCGACCGCGGCGATCGGGCCGGTGTGGCCCTTGAGGTCGCCGATGATGACCTTGTTCGCGTCGAATACCTGCTGGCCCGCGTAGTCCGGGACCTCGCTCGTGAACTTGCCCGCGCCGTCCACCGGCACGACGGGCGAGATGCCGGCCGCGTCGCACACGGCCATGTCGTCCTCGCCGAAGGCAGGGGCGAGGTGCACGAGGCCCGTACCGTCCTCGGTCGAGACGAACTCGCCCGCGAGCACCTGGTGCGCGCCCTCGTGGCCCACGAAGTAGGCGAAGGGCGGGTGGTAGCGAAGCCCCACGAGCTGCGATCCCTGCAGGCGAGCGATCACCTGGGGCTCCTCCCCCAGCTCTCGCGCGTAGGCGCCGAGGCGCGAGGCGGCGAGCAGGAACATCTGCCCCTCGAAGGCTCCCTCGCGCACGCCCACGACGACGTACTCGACCTCGGGCCCCACCGCGACGGCGAGGTTGGACGGGAGGGTCCAGGGCGTCGTCGTCCAGATGAGGATCGAGGCGTTCCGCAGGGTCATGGCCAGGTCGCCCTCGAAGCCCTGGGCGTCCACCGAGGCCGCGTCGATCGGCAGCGCGACGGTCAGCGCAGGGTCCTGGCGCGAGGCGTAGACGTCGTCGTCCATGCGCAGCTCGTGGTTGGACAGCGGGGTCTCGTCGCGCCAGCAGTAGGGCAGCACGCGGTAGCCCTCGTAGGCGAGGCCCTTGTCGTAGAGCTGCTTGAAGCCCCAGATGACCGACTCCATGAAGGACAGGTCGAGGGTCTTGTAGTCGTTGTCGAAGTCCACCCAGCGGGCCTGGCGCGTGACGTAGTCGCGCCACTCCTTGGTGTAGCGCAGCACGGACTCGCGGCACTCGGCGTTGAACGCCGCGATGCCCATCTGCTCGATCTGGGACTTGTCCGTGATGCCGAGGATGCGCTCGGCCTCGAGCTCGGCGGGCAGGCCATGGGTGTCCCAGCCGAAGCGGCGCTCGACGCGGCGCCCGCGCATGGTCTGGTAGCGCGGCACGACGTCCTTGACGTAGCCCGTCAGCAGGTGGCCGTAGTGCGGCAGGCCGTTGGCGAAGGGCGGGCCGTCGTAGAAGACGAACTCGTTCGCACCGTCGACCCCGGCCTCACGCTGGTCGATCGAGGCCTGGAAGGTCCCGTCCGTCTCCCAGTAGGACAGGACGTCGAGCTCGAGCCTGGGCAGGTCCGGCGAGGCAGGGACGGAGTCGTCGCGGCGGTGCAGCGGGTAAGCCATCGGGGATGCTCTCCAGCGGTGAGGCCTTGTGCAGGGACGAGGCCCTCCTTCGGAGAGCTCCGCGGTACCACCCCGCTTGCCGCTGCTCGCTCGCGCGCGCCTCGACCGCTTCGTTGGGCTGTGACGGGCCTACCCGTCCGGTTCTACTGAGGAGCCTTGCGGCTCCCGTTCTTCCGGAGGCTCACCGGTGATCGCCGGGTCGATGCCTGTGGGGAGAAGTCTACCCAGCAACGCGCGAGGTTCCCGAGGGCATCGTTGACATTGACGCGACGTCAATGTCTAGCGTGGCTCAGGTCAACAGTCCGGGACCCGGAAAGGAGGAGTCATGGAGTTCTCGATCCAGCAGCTTGCGAAGGCTGCAGGCGTCACGAGCCGCACCCTGCGGCACTACGGCCAGATCGGCCTCCTGAAGCCCTCCCGCACCGGGGCCAACGGCTACCGCTTCTACGACGAGGACGCCCTCGTGCGCCTGCAGCGCATCCTGCTGCTGCGCGAGCTGGGGCTCGGCCTCGAGGAGATCGGGGCCGTGCTCGACCGCGAGAAGGACGAGGTCCGCGCGCTGCGGGCCCACCTCGACTGGATCGACGCCGAGCGCGACCGCCTCGAGCGGCAGCGGGCCGCCGTGGCCCGGACCATCACCGCACTGGAAGGAGGGGGCGAGATCGTGGCGAAGGAGATGTTCGACGGTTTCGACCACACGCAGTTCAAGGAGGAGGTCGTCGAGCGCTGGGGCGCCGAGGCCTACCGGAAGGGCGACTCGTGGTGGCGCTCTCTCGGTGAAGGGGGCCGCCAGCGCTTCCTCGAGCAGGTCGCGGCACTCTCGGCCGCATGGACGGCAGGGGCCGAGGCGGGGCTCGACCCCGCTTCCGCCGAGGCCCAGGCCCTCGCCCAGCGGCACGTCGACTGGCTCGCGGGCATCCCGGGCACCCCGGGGTACCGCGGTTGCGACAAGGACTACCTGTTGAACCTCGCGGACATGTACGTCGCGGACCCGCGCTTCGCCGCGAACTACGGCGGCGAGCCGGGGGCGAGGTGGGTGCGCGAGGTCCTCCGCGAGTGGGTCGCGCGCCACTGAGACAGGTCCAGACCAGGGGTATCGAGGAGGGTTCGTGACGCTATCCGTGACGAACCCTCCTCGACCCGCGCGGCGAGAGCGCCCGGAACAGCGCTCGCGCCCGGGCGCCGGTGCTCAGATCTGGTAGTCCCCGCCGAGGGCGTGGTACTGGCGGTCGTGGTAGATGAGCGGCGTGCCGGCCCGCGAGGAGTCCGACTCGACCGCGTGCACCGTGACGAGGTGGCTCTCCCCCACGGGCAGTCGCTGCGCGACGATCCCTCGCACCCAGGTCAGCGCCCCCTCGAGCACGGGCTCGCCGGTCGCGAGCTGGTGGAAGGCCACCCCGTCGAAGCGGTCGATCCCGCTCGTCGCGAAGCGCTGCGAGGCGGCGACCTGCTCGTAGCCGAGGAAGTTCACCACCACGGTGGGCGCGTGCTGCAGGGCCGGCCACGAGGAGGAGGTGCCGAGCACCGAGAAGGCGAGGATCGGTGGGTCGGCCGAGACCGAGATGACGCTCGTGGCCGTGAAGCCCACGAGGTCCCGCGAGATCGGGTCGACGAGAGTCACGACGGCGACGCCCGCGGGGTGGCGGCGGAAGACGGCCTTGTACTCCTCGGGCGTGAGCTGGGTGCGCGGCGACGGGACTCCGCCGAGCCGGGAGCGCTCGGGGGCGGCGATCTCGCGGCTCATCGCGCACCACCGACGAGGGCCCGCTCGCGCGCGGTGAGGAGGACCGCGGCGTGCTCGGCGAACCACGGGTCGAGGGCCTCGTCGAGCTCCGTGAGCTGCGGCTCCAGGAGCGCGATCGATCGCACCGGGACGCTCGCGCCGATCTCCAGGAGCACGGGGCGCAGGTGCACCTCGCCGGCGACCGCGTGCGCGGGGCTCGCCGAGACCACGAGGGGGACGGCCGTCACCCCGCGCAGGTGGCCGCCCGGGAAGTGGTCGAGGAAGGACTTGAGCAGTCCCGTGTACGCGCCCTTGTAGACAGGGGTAGCGACGACGACGACGTCCGCCCCGGCGACGAGCGCACGGAGCTCGTCGGCGCGCGGGTGCTCGGCCGCGAGGAGCTCGTCGGCGATCTCCGCGAGCTCGGCGAGGTGCACGACGCTCTCGGCACCGATCGTCTCGGCGACCCGCTCCGCGACACGCTGCGCCGCAGTGGCGGTGCGCGAGCCGGGACGCGGGTTGCCGACGATCACGACGACGCGCGGCTGGTCGATGGTGCTGCTCATGCGGGGACCCCCTGGCTGATCTGTGCCGCGACAGCCGCGGCGAGCTGGTCGTGGGGCGAGGTCCCGTCGAGCAGGGCCTTGCCCACGGTCGCTGCCCGGAAGATCTCCGGGTTGTGCGAGGACACCGTGCGCGCGTTGCGCCAGTGCCGGTCGAGAGCGCGGTGCTCGGCCGTGGCCGAGGCGCCGCCTACTCGGAAGACGTCCGTCGTGGCGCGCAGGACGAGGTCGACGACGACGCCCTGCGCGGTGAAGACGGCGACCTCGGCCCGGGCCACGTCCGCTGCCGAGGCCGAGCCCGCGATCTCGAGCTCGCGCACCTCCTCGAGGGTGCGCGCGACCGCCTGGACGCTCGAGCGCGCCGCGAGTACGAGCCCCGCGAGCTCGCCGAGCACCTGGTGGACCTGCGGGTCCTCGGAGGGCACCGCGACGCGCGCCGTGAAGGCCGAGCGCGAGCGCCCGCGCACAAAGTCGAGGGCCTCGTCGAGGGCGCGCTGACCGATCCCCGCGAGGGTCGCGAGAAGGACGAGCTGGAAGACGGCGTTCTGCGTCGTCGACGGGCGCTCGCCGCGCGGGTGCACGGTGACCTCCTCGGCCGCGGCGCGCTCGAAGATCGTCGTGCCCGAGCCGGTGAGTCGCTGGCCGAAGCCGTCCCAGTCGTCGATGCGCTCGACGCCCGAGCCGTCCGCCCGGACGAGGGCCGAGACGTGGTCCTCGCCGTCGGCCCCCGAGGTGTAGATCCAGTCGGCGAAGATCGAGCCGGTCGAGTAGAACTTGCGCCCCTCGACCACCCAGCCCTCGCCGCTTCGCTCGATGCGCGTCTCGGGTCGCCAGAAAGCCGATCCCCCGGGCTCGCTCTGCGCATTGCCGACGATCTCCCCGGCCGCGAGGCGCTCGAGCCAGCGCTCTTTGGACTCGCCGGCCGGGAGGGAGAGCACGTGCTCGACGAAGGCGATGTGCCCACGCCACAGCTGCGGCAGGTTCGAGTCCGCGCGAGCAAGCTCGACGAGCAGGGCGAAGAAGTCCGCAAGACCAAGCCCGCTCCCCCCGGCCTCGCGAGGCAGACGCAGCGCACCGAAGCCTGCCTCGCGCAGAGAGCGCACGGCCGCCCAGGGCAGCTCGCGGTCGCGTTCGCGGCCGACTGCCCCGGCGGAGATCTCGGCGAGCAGCGGCCCGAAGCGCTCCGCGAGCTCGGGCGAGAGCCCCTCGGCCGCCGTCGGACGCGTCGACGCCGCGCTCATCGCGCACCTGCCAGGTCCGTCGGGACGTCCTCGATGCCGAGGTTCGCACCCCCGCGATACCGCGCGCCCGGGTGGGTCCCGGGCAGGCGGGAACGCCCCTTGCCGAAGAGCCGCTCGCGCAGCGTCGACTCCTCGTAGCGCGTGCGGTAGAGCCCGCGGCGCTGCAGCTCGGGAACCACGAGCTCGATGAAGTCCTCAGCCGTGCCGGGCGTGAGGAGCTGCTGGAGGTTGAAGCCGTCGAGGTCGGTGTCGCGCACCCAGCCCTCGATCGCGTCGGCCACCTCGGTGGGCGTGCCCACCGCGAAGAAGGGGCCACGGTCGAGGCGGGTGAGGCGGTCGAGCGCCTCGCCCACCGTCTGCTCGGAGTCGAAGAAGCGGCTCCGCACGGACTTGTCGCGTCCTGCGGACCTCTCCTTCGCAACGATCTCGGAGAGCTTCGTCGAGCGCGGGTAGGACGCGAGGTCCACGCCGATGCCCCCGAGGTGCGCGAGGTAGCCCTCGGCGCGGGACAGCGCGTTGAGCTGCTCGAGCTTGCGCTCCGCCGCCTCACGGGTTCGCCCGACGACGACGGCGGCCATCGCGTAGGCCTTGACGTCGTGCGCGTCGCGGCCGTTCTCGACTGCTCGCCGTCTGACGTCGGCGACGTTGCGGCGGTAGCTCTCGATGTCCCAGCCGCCCACGAAGATCGCCTCGGCGTGCTTGGCCGCGAAGGCGCGACCGGCGTCGGAGCTGCCCGCCTGGAAGAGCACGGGGGTGCGCTGCGGCGAGGGCTGCACGAGGTGCGGACCCGCCACCGCGAAGTGCTCGCCGACGTGCTCGATGTACCGGACCTTCGACGGGTCGGTGTAGACACGCGAGACGCGGTCCTGGATCACGGCGTCCTCGTCCCAGGAGCCTTCCCAGAGCTTGTAGACGACGTCGAGGAACTCGTCCGCGATCTCGTAGCGCGTGTCGTGCTCGATCTCCTCGGCAAGGCCGAAGTTGCGGGCCGCGTTGGGCAGGTAGCTCGTGACGATGTTCCAGCCGAAGCGGCCCTTGGTGAGGTGGTCGAGGGTGCTCGCCCGGCGCGCGAAGGCGAAGGGCGGCTCGTAGGTGGTCGAGAAGGTCGCCGCGAAGCCGAGGTGCTTCGTGACCGCAGCCATCGCAGGGATGACGAGCAGGGGGTCGTTCGTGGGGATCTGCACGGACTCGCGCAGCGAGGTGTCGACCGAGTCGAGGTAGGTGTCGTAGGCGCCGATGACGTCGGCGAGGAAGACGGCATCGAAGAGGCCCTCCTCGAGGAGCTTGGCCTCCTCGGTCCAGAACTCGATCTCGTTGAAGCGGTGACGGGTGTTCTCGGGGTGCACCCACAGGCCGTGGGAGATGTGCCCCACGCAGTTCATCTCGAAGAGGTTGAAGCCGATCTGCTTGCTCATTCCAGGTCCTTCGTGTCCGCGGGGAAGCCACGGGTCGGTGGCGGGTCAGGGTGCGGCGGGAAGGCGCGGCAGAGCTCGCGAGGGCGCGCTCAGGCAGGGTCTCCCCGTCCGCCGGGAAGCTCGCAGCCCCGGGCGGGGCGGCGAGCCGTCAACAGCAGGGACAGGGACACATTCGACGCGCGAGGGCAGCACGGAGCCCGGAGCGCCGGGAGGCGGTCAGGGCGAGGCTGTCGGGCGTCATGGCGGGCAACCCCAGCACAGCGCTCGCGGGACCCCGGAAAGAGTGTCCACATGTCGGGATGGCGCGGAACGTGGGCTCTCGTGCCGTTCGGGCCACATGTCCACATCGTGGACGGTGCTCAGGCGATTCGCGAGACCGGGTGCCAAGGTCCTCGCCATGTTCACCGACCGGCACCTGCCCGCTGCGCTGATGTGCGCGGCTGCTTCGCCGTGTCGACCGGGCCTCTGTCCGACCTGTCGATAGCTCGCCGGCCCTCGCGTCAGCCCCGCTGACCTCGCCGCGCGAGCTCTCCAGGCCGCCGGGCCCGGACCTCTCCCCGCCGAGCGCCGCCTCGAGCTGCGCAGCCTGCGGCGGAGCCTCGTCCTGGTTCCCGCGGCACCGACGTCGGCCCACGGCCACGCCCCTCCCACCCCGAGACCGAGGAACACCCATGTCTGCCCGTCCCCTTGCCCTCCCCGCCCTCGTCGCGGCCGCAGCGATCCTCGCCGGCTGCACCTCGACGGCCGCGAGCCCCACCGACCCGAGCGCTCCCGCGAGCGCCGCGGCACCGGCTGCCCCCACCCCGGGCGGCTCGATCGTCTACGGCCACCAGCAGGAGCCCGCGTGCGTCTTCGGCGGCTGGATCGAGCAGTCCTACCTCTCGTACAACGTGCTCGACTCGCTCGTCGCCCTCGACGAGAACCACGAGGTGGTCCCCTGGCTCGCGACCGAGTGGTCCGTCTCGGACGACCAGCTCGAGTGGACCTTCACGCTCAAGGAGGGCGTGAGGTTCACCGACGGCTCGGAGCTCACCGCCGAGGTGGTGGCCTTCAACTTCGACTACTGGATGGACGGGGGCAACGGCACCGCAGCGGCCTGGCTCGGCGGCTACTACGAGTCGGCCGAGGCGGTGGACGAGCGCACGGTGCGCATCTCGCTCTCGCGCCCCTACCCGCGCCTCGCGGACAACCTCACGCAGGGCTACTTCGGCATCCAGTCCAAGGAAGCCCTCGAGTCGCGCAGCGACGAGGAGAACTGCGAGAAGCCCATCGGCTCGGGCGCCTTCAAGGTCCAGGAGTGGAACCGCGGCGAGAACATCGTCCTGGTCCGCAACGAGGACTACACCTCGTGGCCCGCCAACGCGAAGCACGAAGGCCCGGCCTACCTCGAGAAGATCGACTGGAAGTTCATCGGCGACCCGACCACGCGCGTCGCGACCCTGCGCAGCGGCGAGACCGACGCGATCTACGACGTCCCCGCGATCGACTGGGCCCCGCTCGGCTCGGAGGGCTACGAGCTGCACAGGTACGTCACCCCGGGCCGCCCCCAGCAGCTCGCCTTCGACACCGTCGACGGTCCCTTCACCGACGAGCGCGTGCGCAAGGCCTTCGCCTTCGCGAGCGACCGCAAGCAGATCGTCGAGACCATCGGCCACGGGGTGATCCCCTACGAGGGCAACGGCGGAGTGAGCCAGGCGACCCCGGGCTACTCGCAGAAGGCGGCCGACTGGTACTCCTACGACCCCGAGCAGGCGAACCAGCTGCTCGACGAGGCCGGCTGGACGGGCCGTGACGCCGAGGGCTACCGAACGAAGGACGGCGAGCGACTGACCGTCGTCCTCCCCTACGGAGCCGGCTCGATCATCAACGCCGACGGCGCCGCGATCCTGCAGGGCATCCAGGAGCAGGTGAAGGCGGTCGGTTTCCACGTCGAGCTCATCCCCGTGCCGCCCTCGGCAACCTTCGCGGGGGCCTACTCGACGCCGGAGGAGCGGGACATCTACCCGGGCTACTGGACCTCGGTGACGGCAGGGATCCTCTACATCAACTGGCGCCAGCACCTCCCCGAGAGCCCGAACTACTCCAACAGCGCCTTCCTCGCAGACCCCGAGCTCGAGCAGATCATCCTCGACGCCAACTCGACAGTGGACCTCGAGGAGCAGAACGAGCTCTATCGCAAGGCCCAGGAGTACATCGCCGAGCACGCACTCTCGATCGGCGTCTACGCGCGACTGAGCACTCTCGCCGTCCGCGAGGGCCTCGTCGACGTGTGGCAGGAGAACGCGCAAGGGGGGCCGGTCTTCCATGACGCGTACCTCGCTGGCTGACCCGACCCGCACCTCCGCGGCGGCCGGGGCCCTTGGCTCCGGCCCCGCGGGGCCCGCTCAGGAGGTGGACCGCGGCCGACGCGCCCAGGTCCTCGCTCGTCGCATCGCCGGGAAGCTCGGAGGGGCGGTGCTCGTGCTGTGGGGCGCCGCGACCGCCGCCTTCGCGGCCCAGCTCGCGCTTCCCGGCGACCTCGCGACCGTGATCCTCAACGTGCGCACGGGCCAGGCCCAGCAGCGCACTCCCGAGGAGCTTGCGGTGATCAACGAGCAGTACGGGCTCCTCGACCCCGTGGTCGTGCAGTACCTCTCGTACATCGGAGGGCTGCTGCGCGGGGACCTGGGCTCCTCGTACCTCCAGTTCCGGCCCGTATGGGACGTGATCGGGGACCAGATCGGGGCGACCTTCGCCCTGACCTTCACCGCGCTCGCCCTCGCCTGGGTGCTCATGGTCGTGTGGGTCACGCTCACCGCAGGGCGCTCGCGCCCGGTCCGGGCACTCGGCACCCTCGTGGAGACGGCGACGGCAGGACTCCCGCCCTACTGGCTCGGCATCGTGCTGCTGCTGGTCTTCGCGCTGGGTCTCGGCTGGTTCCCCGTCATCGGGGGGACCGGGATCAACGGCCTCCTGCTGCCCGCGCTCACCCTGGCGATCCCGCTCGCGGGCTTCATGGGCCAGGCCACGCGCCAGGCCTTCGAGACCTCGCTCACGCAGCCCTTCGTCATCTCGGCACGCATGCGCGGGATGAGCGACCTCGGGGTGCGCCTGCGCCACGTGCTGCGCCATGCCGTCCTGCCCGCGGTCACCCTCTCCGGGTGGGCGCTCGGCGCGACCGTCTCGGGAGCGGTGATCGTCGAGACGATCTTCACGCGCCCGGGCGTCGGCAAGGTGCTCGTCACGGCCGTCAACTCCCAGGACCTGCCCGTCGTCACGGGCATCGTCGTGGTGATCGCGGCCGCCTACGTCCTCGCGAACCTGCTCGTGGACGTCGTCTACACGCTCGTCGACCCGAGGTTGAGGACGTCATGACCGCTCTGAAGGACTCCCCCGCTGGCTCGCCTGTCGAGTCCGCCGTCCAGGCCACCCCGGCCCGGGCCCGGCGCTCGCGCCGCGTGCGACCGAGCGTCGCCCTCGCGCTCGCCGTCGTCGGCCTCCTCGGGCTCGCCGTCGCCGCTCCCCAGCTGCTCGCGACGCACGACCCGACCGCGATCGACTTCTCGGCCGCGCTCCAGGCTCCGAGCGCCGAGCACTGGTTCGGCACCGACGAGTCCGGCCGCGACCTCTACTCGCGCGTCGTGCACGGCACGCGCGAGTCCCTCACGATCGGCCTCGGCGCCGCGGCGCTGAGCCTCGCCCTCGCGCTCGTGCTCGGCGCGCTCGCTGCCCTCGGCGGCCGCTTCGTCTCGGGCACCGTGAACCGCCTCGTCGAGATCCTCTTCGCCTTCCCGACGCTGCTCTTCGCGCTCCTGCTCGTCGCGATCCTCGGCCCCTCGGCCACCACGCAGATCGTCGCGGTGGGCGTGGGCTCGGCCCCTGGCTACGCGCGCATCGTGCGCGGGCAGATCCTCGCGGCCCGGCGCTCGGGCTACGTCGAGGCAGCGATCGCGCTGGGCCACCCGCGCAGCGTGATCCTGCGCCAGCACGTCATCCCCAACGCGGTGCGCCCGCTCGTCGCGGTCTTCACGCTCTGCGTGGGTCAGTCGATCGTGTGGGCCTCGGGCCTGAGCTTCCTCGGGCTCGGCGTCGCTCCGCCGTCCTCGGAGTGGGGCGCCCTGCTCGACGCGGGCCGCGCCTACGTCACGCACGCGCCTTGGCTCGTGGTGATCCCGGGCCTCGTGATCGTGACGCTCGCGCTCGCCGCGACGGCCATCGGCAAGGACATCCAGGCACGACTCGAGAGCGGAGACTCCTGATGACGACGACGATCCTCGACCCCGCCCTCGCCGGCACCGAGCCGAAGGCCCCCACGCGCTTGCGTGTGTCCGGCCTGCGCGTGGGCTTCCGCAAGGACGGCGAGCTGCGCCGCGTGGTGCACGACCTCTCCTTCGAGCTCTCCCCCGGCGAGTGCGTCGCGATCGTGGGCGAGTCCGGCTCGGGCAAGTCCGTGAGCGCGCGCACCCTCGTCGGGCTCACGGGCGCGAACGCCGAGGTCGAGGCGGCCGAGCTCTCGCTCGACGGCGAGGACCTCCTGTCCTTCTCGGGTCGCGACTGGCGGCGCGTGCGCGGCGCGCAGGTGGGCTTCGTGCTCCAGGACGCGCTCGTCTCCCTCGACCCCCTGCGCCCCGTGGGCAAGGAGATCGCCGAGGCCTTGCGCTTGCACGGCTGGGGCGACAAGGCCGCGCGCGAGGCGAAGGTGCTCGAGCTGCTCGAGTCCGTGGGCGTGCCGGAGCCTGCGACGCGCGCCCGCCAGCGCCCCGACGAGCTCTCGGGCGGGTTGCGCCAGCGGGCGCTCATCGCCTCGGCCCTCGCGCTCGACCCCGGGATCGTGGTCGCAGACGAGCCGACGACGGCGCTCGACGTCACCGTCCAGGCCCAGGTGCTCGACCTCCTCGAGGAGACCAAGCGTCGCGGCAAGGCGCTCATCCTCATCAGCCACGACCTGTCCGTGGTCGCTCGCCTCGCGGACCGCATCCTCGTGATGAGCGGCGGGCACGTGGTCGAGGACGGCACCGCAGCCCAGGTGCTGAACGAGCCCCAGCACGAGTACACGAAGAGCCTCATCGCCGCCGTCCCCGGCGCGGGCACGCGCGGGCGGCTGCTCGGCTCGCAGGTCCCGCCCGTGGTGTCCACGGTCTCGCGCCGCGAGCCGACGCCGTTCGCCGGGCCCGTGCTCGAGGCCACCGAGCTCGTGAAGACCTTCCGCCGGCCGGACGGTTCGGCCTTCACCGCCGTCGGCGGCGTGTCCTTCTCGCTCGAGCGCGGGGAGACCCTCGGGATCGTCGGCGAGTCGGGTTCCGGGAAGTCGACGACGGCGCGACTCGCGCTCGCCCTCGAGCGGGCCGACGCTGGCGAGGTGCGTCTCCTGGGCCAGGACTGGACGAGCCTCAAGGAGCCGCGCCGTCGGGCACTGCGCCGCGAGATCTCGGTGGTCTACCAGGACCCGCTGAGCTCCTTCGACCCACGCTGGG
>ENA-UOVV01000513-UOVV01000513.1-compost-metagenome-genome-assembly--contig:-NODE-513-length-44933-cov-6.698471_pt1 | contig 44933 bp, 41 predicted proteins | sample MGYA00238155_ERZ761577 | MGnify/ENA primary metagenome ERZ761577 (study PRJEB28898, sample SAMN06268775) | compost metagenome | isolation source: Emeryville, CA | place: USA:Emeryville, CA | collected... | reverse complement strand
GCGGCGGCAACGCTTCGCCAGCCGTGGCGATCAGCTCCGGCAGGGCGGCCGCGCCGTGTCGCTCCAGCCCTGCTCGCCGATCAGGGGCACGAACATGACGCCGCCGAGATCCTCTTCCTCGTAGCGGGTGGCGGACAGGCGGCTGACGCGCACCAGCCGCTGCGCGCGCCGCTCCCCGCCGACCGGGATGACCAGCCGGCCGCCGATATCGAGCTGTTCCTTGAGCGCGGCCGGCGGGGCCGGGCCGCCCGCCGCCACGATGATGGCGTCGAACGGCGCCTTGTCGGGCCAGCCCTTGCTGCCGTCGCCGATCCGCACCGCCACATTGCCGGCGCCGATGGCCTCCAGCCGCCGCCGGGCGGTCTCGCCCAGCCTCGCGTGCCGCTCGACGGTGAACACCTGCCGGGCGATGCGGCCCATCACGGCGGCCGCATAGCCGGAGCCCGTGCCCACCTCCAGCACCCGGTCGGAGGGTTCCATCTCGGCGGCCTCGATCATCAGCGCGACGATGAAGGGCTGGGAGATCGTCTGGCCCTCGGCGATGGGCAGGGGCGAATCCTCATAGGCTAGTTCTTCGTAGCCCTCGTCCACGAAACGCTCGCGCGGCACGTTCCGCATCGCCTCCAGCACGCGCGGATCCTTGACGCCGCGCCGGGCGATCTGGGCCTCCACCATGTGGCGCCGGGCATGGTCGAAGTCGAACATGAGCGGGTCCTCCCATTTCCTGCCTGCTAAAGCAGGCAGCGCCCCGATGGTTGCCGCTTCGGCTCCCGATGTGATGGCCGGCCTTTCGGCGGTGCGCAGATCGAACGAGCTGGAGCATGGTCGAGGAGCGGGAGGGGGACCGACACCCCCGATGCCGTCCGGGCGTGAACGCCTCTAGCCGCCGCCGAAGAACAGCTCGGCCGGATTGGCGACCAGGCAGAGCCGGCGCGCCTCGGCATCGGGCAGCCAGGACATGACGGTGTCGAACAGCGCGGCGTCGTCCGGATACTCCTCGGTGCGCCGCACGAGGTTGTGCGGCCAGTTGGTGCCCCAGACGATCCGTTCCGGCGCATGCCGGGCGATGACCCTCGCCACGAGGCCGACATCCTCGTAATACGGCCCGCCCGCCCTGGAGGATTCGTAGCAGGCGGCGAGCTTGAACCAGCAGCGTCCGGTGTCGATCAGGCGCCGGACCGCATCGACCTCCTTGCCATCGGGGGCGACGCCGGACAGGAACTTGCCGTGGTGATCGAGTATCCAGCGGCTCTCGATGCGGCGCAGCCGCTCTTCATGGGCGAGGATCGCGTTGCCGTCGAACTGCACGGCGAGGCACCAGCCATGGTCCCGCGCCCGCCGGTCCACCTCGCCGAGCCGGTCGAGCCCGACGGCGCCGCCCGGCAGGTCCATGATCCGCGCTCCCACCACGCCGGCATCTGCGAGGCGCCGCATCTCGCGATCCGGCGTGGCGCCGGTGACCACCGCCACCCCGCGCGCCACCGGCCCCATGGCCGAAAGGCAGGCCAGGAGATTGTCGTTGTCGAACCCATGGGCATTGCCCTGCGTGACGACCACGCGCTCGATCCCCAGCCGGGCCATGACCTGGCGATATTCCGCCGGGCCCGGAGCGTTCTCGGGCAGGGGGATGCAGCCCGGCGCGGCGGGATGGCCGGGCAGGTAGATGTGCGTCTGGGTGTCCACCGCGCCGGGCGGCACGGGCGTCAGCGGCGGCGGACCGGTGAAGCGGCGTTCGATCATGGCCCGATCCGGAAGCGGTCCAACGCCTCGCGGTCGATCTCTATGCCCAGCCCCGGACCATCGGGGATGGCGACCACGCCGTTCACCGCCTCGATCGGCGCGGTGACGATGGCCTGCCGGAAGGGATTGTGGGTGCGGTCGAACTCCAGGATGGGCTCGACGGGGTTCTCGCGCGGCGGATTGGGCGGCAGGGCGGCCATGAACTGGAGCGCCGCGGCGATATGGATGGCCGTGCCCCAGACATGGGGAACGAGGCGGACGCCGTGCAGCGCCGCCAGATCGGCGATGCGCCGGGCCTCGGTGAAGCCGCCCGTGCCGGCCAGGTCCGGCTGGACGATGTCGACGGCCCGTGTCTCGATCGGCTCGCGCATGCCCCAGCGCGTGTGCCAGGTCTCCCCGCCGGCGACGGGGATGGGCTGGCCCTCGCGCACGGCCCGGTAGGCCCCGAGCTGTTCGGGAACCACCGGCTCCTCGAACCAGTCGAGATCGAGCTCTTCGGCGCGGCGGCCGAAGGAGATGGCCTCGAGGACGTCGTAGCCGTGATTGGCGTCGACCATCAGCCGCATCTGCGGCCCGACCGCCTCGCGCACGGCGCGGATGACCTGCAAATCCTCCTCGACGCCGAAGCCGATCTTGATCTTGCCGGCATGAAAGCCCGCCTCGCGATGCGCCAGCATCTCGGCGGCATTGTCGGCGACGCGGTCGACGCCGTCGCGCTTGAAGGAACCGGTGGCATAGGCGCGCACGCTGCCGCGGAAGCGCCCGCCCAGCAGGGTCGAGACCGGAACGCCGAAATGCTTGCCCTTGATGTCCCACAGCGCGATGTCGATGCCCGACAGGGCCGTCACCGCCAGGCCCCGCTGTCCCTGGTCGCGCAGGGCGTTGTAGAGCGTCAGCCAGAGCTTTTCGGTTTCGAGCGGATCGGCGTCCAGCAGCCAGCCGGCATAGGCGGCCACGATCGCCGCATTGGGCAGGGCGGGGCCGAGGCATTCGCCCCAGCCCGTGGTGCCGTCCTCGCAGACGATCTCGACCAGGCAATGGGTCCGCCGCGAGAACCGCATGCTGGCGCTGGCGAACGGCGTCGCCAGCTCGTGATCGAGGACATGGGTGCGGACGGCGGCGATCTTCATTCGGCGACGGAAGCGATGAGTTTGGCCATCATGTCCATCTCCTCGGCGGTGAGATCGGTCAAGGGCGGCCGCACGCTGCCGGCGGCGAAGCCCTTGAGCCGCACTCCCGCCTTGACGGCCGCGACTGCGTAGCCCTTGGAGCGGTTGCGGATCGCCATGAAGGGATAGAAGAAGTCCCTGAGGATGGCCTCGCATTCGGCGCGGCGGCCGGCGCGCAGCGCCCTGTAGAACCTGACCGACAGATGCGGCACGAAATTGAACACCGCCGAGGAATAGGTGGTGAAGCCCGCCGCCAGGTAGGCCTCGGCGAAAAGCTCGGCCGTCGGCATGCCGCCCAGATAGGTGAGACGGTCCCCCAGCGTGGCGCTGATCTGGCGGACGAGGCCGATATCGCCGGAACCGTCCTTGAAGCCGACGAGGTTCGGACAGGCATCGCAGAGGCGCCGGAGCGTGTCGGCCTGGAGGATGGAATTGTCGCGGTTGTAGACCATCACCCCGATGCCGATGGCGTCGCACACGGCCTTGACGTGGCGGAAAAGTCCCTCCTGCGGCGCATCGATGAGATAGTGCGGCAGCAGCAGGATGCCGTCGGCCCCCGCCTTCTCCGCCGCCCGGGCGATGCCGACGGCCACTTCCGTGCCGTATCCGCAGCCGGACACGATGGGCGTCGCGCCCGCGGCCTGCTTGGCGGTGCGCACGATGGCCGGCACCTCCTCGGGGGCGAGGGAGAAGAACTCGCCCGTGCCGCCGGCGGCGAACAGGGCCGCCGCCTCGTAGCCCGAAAGCCAGGCGACGTGCTCCCCATAGGCGTCGGCATTGAACGTGCCTGCGGCGTCGAAGGCGGTGACGGGGAAGGAAAGCAGGCCGGAGCCGAGCACTTCCTTGAGCTTCTGAGGATCCATGAGGGGCTTCCAAGCTGTGGGCGAAAACCGGGTTGGCCTCGGACGTATCAACTCATAGGATAACAGTCAATACATATATGATAAGTTAGTCGCCGCTGGTCTGCAACAGGCGCCTGTAGCGCTGCTGGCTGCCCTTGAGGTGCTGCCGCATGGCCTCGCGGGCAGCCGAATCGTCGCCCAGCGAGATGGCGTTGGCGATGCGCTTGTGCTCGTCGACGATGACCTGGAGATAGGAGGGGGCGAGGGCCTCGCCATTGTCCCCTTGCATGGCGGCGCGGGGGATGGCGGCCTGGCCCAGCAGGTCGAGGAATTCGACGAAGCGGGGATTGTTGGTGGCCGCGGCGATCGCCTTGTGAAAGGCGAAATCGGCCTCGGCGGAGCGCACGCCGTTGGCGACCTGCGTGGCCACGGCGTGGTGCGCCCGGAAAATCGCCTCCTCCTGCGCCGGCGACCGGCGCAGTGCGGCAAGTCCCGCCGCCTCGATCTCCACCGCCGAGCGCAGCTCAAGTGTCTCCAGCATCGAGGAAATCCGCGCCTGATCGATGGCCTGGAAGGCAAAGGGCGCCGCGCTGCTGCGCGCGCGGACGAAGACGCCCGCGCCCTGATGGGCCTCGACCAGGCCATCGGCCTGCAGGCTCGCAATGGCTTCGCGGACCACGGTGCGGCTGACCTCGAAACGGTCGGTGAGCTCGGACTGCGAGGGCAGCTTGTCGCCCACCTCGAAGCGGCCGGAGGCGATCTCGTTGCGCAGCGCGTCGATGACGTGCTTCACCAGGCCGCCTCGGGCCCGGCCGCCGGGCTGCATTTCCGCGCTCAACTCTGCCCTCCTGCGCTGCCGGTGCATCGATGCCATAGGGATAGCGCATCTCTTGTCCGACAAGAAGCCGGAATTTTTCAAACTTATATGATAAGTGTTGACAAGTTGGCGGCGCCTCCATAGGTTCCCTGCCACAACGGCACCTGCCGCGCGCCGCCCGGCGCGGTGCGGCAGGGGTGCCGGCGAAGCGAGAAGGCCGGCGTGCCGGCAAGGGAGGTGTCATGGTTCTGCGAATTGAAACTGCGCTCAGGAACGGCCTGGCCGGCCTGGCCCTGTCGACGGCGCTGGGCGTGCCGGCGCTGGCGGCGGAAGGGGAGATCATCCTGGCGTTGCCCTCCGAGCCCACCTCGGTGGATGCCTGCGACGACAGCACCAATGCCAATGCGCGCGTGCTGCGCGGCAACGTGGTCGAGGCCCTGACGCAGCTCAGCCCCGACGCCGGCGGCGAGGTCATGCCGCTGCTCGCCACCGAATGGACGCGGGTGGACGACAACAACTGGCTGTTCACGCTGCGCGAGGGCGTCACCTTCCACGACGGCGAGCCGCTCGACGCCGAGGCGGCGGTCTACGGCATCAACCGCATCATGAATGCCGAGCTCAATTGCGGCACCCTGCCGCTCATCCGGACGCCGACCGCCGCCTCGGTCGAGAGCGACATGGTGGTGCGTCTCACCACCGAGGATCCGGACCCGATCCTGCCGGCGCGCATGGCCTATATCGACCTGCCCTCGCCCAGCACCCCGCTCGACGCCAAGAGCGACCATCCCGTCGGCACCGGCCCCTACAAGTTCGTCTCGCGCGATCCGGGCCAGTCCATCGTGCTCGAGGCCAGCGACGACTACTGGGGCGAGCCGGTCGATTTCGCCAGGGCCACCTATGTCTGGCGCAGCGAGCCCACCATCCGCGCCTCGATGATCAAGACCGGCGAGGCCGACATCGCCATCGACATCCCGTTCCACGAGGCGCAGGGGCAGCCCAACGCCCAGGAATATTCCACCAACAGCGTCTTCTTCATCCGCCCGATGCTGCAGAAGCCGCCGCTGGACGATCTGCGGGTGCGCCAGGCCCTGGCCCATGCCATCGACAAGGACCTGCTCACCGAAGTGCTGATGGAGAACTCGGCCACTCCGACCGCCCAGCTCGTCAGCCCGCTGATCAACGGCTATATCCCCGATTTCACCGGCCTGCCCTACGATCCCGAGGCGGCGAGGGCGCTCCTGGCCGAGGCCGGCGCCGACGGGGTGCCGGTCGAGGCGCGGATCGAGCTGATCTCGCGCACGGACATCTTCAGCGGGGTCAACGAGGTCTCCCAGGCCATCCAGCAGATGCTGCAGGAGGTCGGCTTCAACGTGAACCTGGTGTCGGTGGACTCGGTGGCCTGGAGCCCCTGGGCCCGCAAACCGGACTCCCTGACCCAGCCGGTCAACCTGCTCACCGTGACGCACGACAACATCTCGGGCGACGCCTCGATGTCCTTCCCGACCTATTTCGGCACCGAGGCGCGGCTGAGCATGGCCGATGACGAGGCGCTGAACGAACGGCTGCTGGCGGCGAACGCCCTGGTCGGGGACGAGCGCACCGAGGCCTACCGGGCCATTGCGCAGGAGGCCTACGACATGCAGATCATCCTGCCGATCGCCGCCCTGCAGAGCCGCCTGCTCACCTCCGACAAGGTGTCCTACGAGGCGAACGGCTTCACCGATATCGAGATCCACCTCGCCGACGTGAAGCGCAGGTAAGGTGCCGCATCCCATCGACCGGACGGAAAAGCGATGCTGAAATTCCTCAGTGTGCGGTTGACCACGAGCCTCGTCGCCCTGCTCGGCGTCATGGTGATCGTGTTCTTCCTCGCCCGCCTCACCGGAAGTCCCGCCGCGCTCTACCTGCCGGTCGATGCCACCGACGAAATGGTCGAAGCCTTCAACCGCCAGAACGGCTTCGACCAGCCGCTCCTCGTGCAGTTCGGCAATTTCGTCGGCGATGCGCTCCGCTTCGATTTCGGCCAGTCGCTGGCCCAGCAGCGCCCGGCCGCGGTCGCCGCCCTCTCGGCCATGCCGCAGACCGTGCTTCTGGCTTTCGTGGCCATGAGCCTCACCCTGCTGGTGGCCATTCCGCTGGGCACCTTCGCCGCGCTCAAGCCCAATTCCCCGCGCGACAGCGCCATCACCATGTTCTCCCTGTTCACCGCCAGCATCCCCGATTTCTGGTTCGCCCTGGTCTGCGTGCTGGTGTTCTCGGTCAATCTCGGCCTGTTGCCGACCTCGGGCCAGGCGAGCCTGTTGTCCTGGGTGCTGCCCGTGGCCACGGTCATGCTGCACCCGGTCGGCGTCATCACGCAGGTGGTGCGCGGCGCCATGCTCGACACGCTCAACGCCGGCTATGTGCAGAATGCCCGGGCCCGCGGCTATTCCTGGCGGCGGCTGGCCTTCCGCCATGCGCTGCGCAATGCCGCCCTGCCCATCATCACCGTGGCGGGTGACCGCGCCGGCGGCATGGTCAACGGCGCGGTGATCGTCTCGGCCGTCTTCGCCTGGCCCGGCATCGGCCAGGTGCTGGTCGATGCCGTCTACAACCGCGACTTCGCGGTCATCCAGGCCGGCGTCTTCGTCGTGGGCATCGCCATCATCCTTCTCAACATCCTGGTCGACCTGATCTATGCCGCGGCCGACCCCCGCATCCGGATCTCCTGACATGGCCGTCCTCGACAACGCGGCCGCCGTTCCGGCGCCTCGCGGCCGGCGCATCGGCGGGCGGCTGGGCCTGCTGCTCCGCTCGCCCCTGGCCCTGACCTCGGCCATCGTGCTGATCCTGCTGGTGCTGGTGGCGCTGGTCGGGGCGCCCCTGGTGCAGGATTTCGCCAACACGCAGAACCTGCGCCTGCGCTTCTTCCCGCCCTTCAGCCTGGAGCACGGGCCGGGCTACATACTGGGCGCGGACGCCCTGGGGCGGAGCGTGCTGGCGCAGCTCGTGGTGGGCGCCCGCACCAGCTTCCTCGTGGCCGGCGCCACCGTCGCCCTGGCCTCGGTGGTCGGCATGAGCATCGGCATGGTCAGCGGCTATGTCGGCGGCATCGTCGATGCGGTGCTGATGCGCCTCAGCGACATCATCGTCACCGTGCCCTCGCTGCTGCTGGCGCTGGCCGTGCTCTTCGTGCTCGAGCCCAGCGTGGTCAACCTGGTGGTGGTGCTCGCCATCGCCCGCCTGCCGGTCTATCTGCGCGTCTCCCGCGCCCAGACCCTGGAACTGCGCGAGCGGGTCTTCGTCGAGGCGTCCCGGGCGCTGGGGGCCCGCGACGGCGCCATCATCTGGCGCGACATCCGCCCGCTGGTCGTGCCCACGGTCGTCACCGTCGCCATGCTGGAGCTGGCCAGCGTCATGCTGGCGGCTGCCGGCCTCAGCTTCCTCGGCGTCGGCCTGCAGCGGCCCGACGTCGACTGGGGCACCCTGGTCTCCGAAGGCCGCGAATACCTGACCCGCGCCTGGTGGACCACGGTGTTTCCCGGCACGGCCATCCTGATCACCGCCCTGTCGGCCAATCTGCTCTCCAACTGGATGCGCGCCAGCGCCGACCCGTTGCAGGCGGCCGCCATGGACCCCGCTTCGACCCGCGAGGAGGCGGCGCGCCCATGATGATGCAGCCGCACGCCCCGCTCCTCACCGTTTCCGGCCTCAGGGTCCGCTTCGGCGCGACCCAGGCCGTCCGCGGCATCGATCTGGCCATCGCCCCGGGAGAGAGCGTCGCCGTATTGGGCGAATCCGGCTCGGGCAAGAGCGTCACCGGCAAGGCGATAATGGGGCTGATCGATCCGCCCGGCCGGGTGGAGGGATCGGTGACGTTCGGAGCCGAAGAGCTGGTGGGGCGCAGCGAGACCGATCTCGCGGCGGTGCGCGGGCCCGGCATCGCCATGGTGTTCCAGGATTCGCTCGATGCGCTCAATCCGGTCTATTCGGTGGGCGACCAGATCATGGAAATCCTCGCCGTGCGGCTCGGCTGGCCGCGCCGGCAGGCGCGGGCGGAGGCCATACGCCTCATGGAGCAGGTCGGCATCAAGGAGGCCGGGAAGCGGCTGGGCGACTATCCGCACCAGTTTTCCGGCGGCATGCGCCAGCGCATCTGCATCGCCATGGCCATCGCGCTCAAGCCCAAGCTGCTCATCGCCGACGAGCCGACCACGGCGCTCGACGTCACCGTGCAGGCCGGCATCCTCAAGCTCATCAACCGCCTGCGCGCCGAAACCGGCATGGCGCTGCTCTTCGTGACCCATGACCTGGCGGTGGCGCGGCAGGTGGCCGACACGCTGGTCGTCATGTATGCCGGCCGCATCGTCGAGCGCGGCAATATCGACGAGATCTTCCGCCGGCCGGCGCACCCCTATACCCAGGCCCTGCTGACCTCCAATCCCGGCGCGGTGCGGCACTGGTCCGAGCTGCGGCCCATCGCCGGCAATCCGCCCGACAAGGCCGCCCGCTTCTCCGGCTGCGCCTTCGCGCCACGTTGCCCGCGGGCCGAGGCGCGGTGTTCCGCCGAGCCGCCGGACCTGCGCCGCGTGCTGCCGAACCGCGACAGCCGCTGCCATTTCGCCGAGGAGATCGCCCATGCCTGAGGCAGGACGGGTGCCGGTGCTCAGCGTCGAGAACCTCACCAAGCATTTCGGCGCGGTGACCGCCCTCGACAACATCGGCTTCGAGATCGCCGAGGGCGAAATCCTGGCGGTGGTGGGGGAATCCGGCTCGGGCAAGTCCACCCTGGCGCGCACCGTGCTGCGCCTGCTCGACGCCAGCGGCGGGGCGGTGAGATACCGCGGCCGCAACCTGCTGGACCTGCCCCGCGAAGAGATGCGGCGCATGCGCCAGCACCTGCAGATGATCTTCCAGGACCCCTATGCGTCGCTGCATCCGCGGCGGCGGGTGCACGAGCTGATCTCCGAGCCCTGGCGGGTACATCCCCAGGTATTGGAGAAGGCGCGCTGGGGCGAACGGGTGCGGGAACTGCTGGGACAGGTCGGGCTGCCCGAGAGCTATGCCTCCTACTATCCCGCCCGCCTCAGCGGCGGCGAACGCCAGCGCGTCGCCATCGCCCGGGCCCTGGCGCTGCGTCCCGACTTCCTCATCCTCGACGAACCGGTCTCGGCGCTGGACGTCTCCATCCAGGCGCAGGTGATCAAGCTGCTGATGGGCCTGCAGGAGAGCTTCGGTTTCACCTGCATGTTCATCTCCCACGATCTGGCGCTGGTGCGGCTGATCGCCGACCGGGTGATCGTGATGTATCGCGGCCAGATCGTGGAGCAGGGGGAAACCGAGCGCATCTTCACCGCGCCCGCCCACGACTACACCCGTCTCCTGCTGGAATCCTCGCCCTCGCTGGAAGGCGAGGCCGTGCCTTAGGACATCATCATGCGCGTTCTTGTCGACTGGGACATCCCGCCCGAGGAAAGGCCGATCATCGAAGCCTGGCCCGAAGGCGTCGAGATCATAGAGGGCGGCAGCCGCCTGACCGAGCGGGAAAAGCTCGGCCTGGCGCCGACGCTCGACGTGCACACCGGCCTCATGCGCACCGCGACGCGGGCGCTGCTGGAAGCGGCCACCAGCCTCAAGCTGGTCAACCTCACCGGCCACGGCGTCGACCTGCTGCTGCGCGACGGCATCCCCGACCTGCTGGCCGAGCGGGGCATCCGCCTCGCCACTGCCGATGGCGGCCATGTCGCCATCGCCGAATATGCCATCATGGCCATGACCATGCTGTCCCGCCAGATCCTGCGCGCCCATGCCGCGCTGGCGGACCACGGCCGCTGGGAGGGGCGGCGCGGACCGGAGCTGTTCGACGCCACGCTCGCCATCGTCGGCTATGGCAGCATCGGCCAGGCCGCCGCCAGCCGCGCCGAGGCCATGGGCATGACGGTCGGCATCGTGACGCGCAATCCGGACCTCCATTCCACCCGCACCCACGCCCGGGCCTTCGCCCATGGCTTCGGGGAAATAGACGCCGCCCTGGCCCGGGCCGACTACGTGCTGATGACCGCGCCGCTGACCTCGCTGACCCGCGGCATGTTCGACCGCCGCCGCTTCGCCGCGATGAAGCCGGGCAGCTATCTGGTGTGCATCACCCGCGCGCCCGTCATCGAGCAGCAGGCCCTGTTCGATGCCCTGCGGTCCGGCCATCTGGCCGGCGCGGCCATGGATTGCTGGTGGCACGAGGAGGAGGACGGCTCCGGCCGCGACGGCTATCCCGCCGATCTGCCCTTCCACCAGTTCAACATGCTGATGACCCCGCATTGCTCGGGCACCACCTTCGGCACCCGCCGGCGCGCCCTCACGCTGATCGGCGACAATATCGGCCGGCTCATGCGCGGCGAACCGCTGCGCAACGAAGTGCGCCACGACGACCTCAGGAGAATGGCAGTTTGAACATGACGACACAGCACACGGACGCGGATCGCGAATGGGAGATCGCCCGGCTCGGCGTGCGCACCTTCACCTATACCTCGTTCATCCGCCGGGGCTTCGGCCATTCCCATCCCGGCCCGCCCAGCGAGGCGCGCCAGACCCTGTTCGAGATCGAAACCAGGGGCGGGGCCAAGGGCTATGCCTTCGGCGTGCCGCCCGAATTGGTGACGCGCACGCTCGAGCCCATGCTGCTGGGGGAGAACGCGCTCTACCGCGAGAAGATATGGCAGAAGCTGTCCGAGCTCCAGCGCGGCAACGGCGCCACCCTCACCGATGCCCAGCTGGCCCTGGTCGACGTGGCGCTGTGGGACCTGGCCGGACGGGCGCTGGGGCAGCCGGTCTACCGCCTGCTGGGCGCCTTCCGCGACAAGATTCCCGCCTATGCCAGCACCATGTGCGGGGACCACGACCTGCCGGGCGGCCTCAACACGCCCGAGGCCTATGCCGATTTCGCCGAGCAGTGCCGCGAGGAAGGCTATACCGCCTTCAAGATGCATCCCTGGATGCCCCCGGTGCCCGGCGCCCCTTCCGTCGACCGCGACATCGCCATGTGCGTGGCGGTGCGCAAGCGGGTGGGCGACAGCATGCAGCTCATGCTCGATCCCTACCACCAATACAGCCGCCAGGAGGCCAGGAAGATCGGCCGGGCCCTGGAGGAGCTGGGCTTTCTCTGGATGGAGGAGCCGATGCGCGAGGCCAGCATCAGCTCCTATCGCTGGCTGTGCGACGAGCTGGACCTCGACATCTGCGGGCCGGAAACCGCCCCGGGCCAGATCTGGACGCGCGCCGAGTGGATCAGGGCAGGGGCCTGCGACATCCTGCGGACCGGCGTGCTCGACGTGGGCGGCATCACCCCGGTGATGAAGACCATCCATCTGGCGGAGGCCAACGGCATGGCCATCGAGCTGCACCAGAACGGCGCGGCCACGCTGCACACCCTCGGCGCCATGCAGATTCCCGGGCGCTACTACGAGCGCGGCCTGCTGCATCCGCTCATCGACTACGGCAAGCGCACGCCCTGGCTGGCGACCATCGACGACCCGCTGGATGCCGAGGGCAATGTGCATGTGCCCACCGGTCCCGGCATGGGCTGGGACATCGACTGGGACTTCATCGCCGCCAACGAGGTCGGCTGATGCGCGTCGGCATCGTCGGCACCGCCTTTGGCGAATCCCGGTGCAGGATGCTGGCGGAGACGCCGGAGGCGCGCCTGAGCGTGGTCTGCGGCCGCGATGCCGCGCGCACCCGCGCCGTCGCCGAACGCTACGGCGCCGCCGCGGAAACCGACTGGCGGCGCCTGATCGGGCGCGACGACATCGACGTGGTCGCGGTCTATACCTCGACGGACCTGCACGGCCCGATAGCGGCCGCCGCCGCTGCCGCCGGCAAGCATGTCGTCGTCAGCAAGCCCACCGCGGTGACGCTGGAGGAGGGTCGGGCGATGCTGGCCGCCGCCGCGGCGGCCGGAACGCAGCTGGCGGTGGAGTTCGACACTCGCTATCTCGCCGCGCCCTACCGCATCCACAAGGCGATCGCCGAAGGCCGGCTGGGCCGGCTCATCCAGGGCGAATATGCCAACAAGTGCCTGCGCGGGCAGGCCTATTACGACGAAGGATCGGGCTGGCGCGGCAAGGCGGCGCTGGGCGGCGGCTGCCTGCTCAACCAGGGCGTGCACGCCATCGACCATATGCTGTGGTACCAGGGGGCGGTGGACGGCGTCTTCGCCCTGAGCGGCACCTACGCCCACGACATCGCGGCCGAGGATGCGGCGAGTGCGGTGGTGCGCTTCGCCAACGGCTCCATGGCGACGCTGACCGTCACCACCACCTTCGCATCCGGGCTTCCGGCCGGACGCTATGGCGGGGGCGGCACGCTCAAGCGCGCCCAGGTGCACGGGACCGAAGGCGCCGCCACCGCGGAAGGCGATGCGGTGACCCATTGGCAGGTTGCCGAAGAGGCATCGGGTCCGGCCCTGCCCGAAAGCCCGCCGCTCAACGTCTTCCAGGATCTCGCCTGGACGCTCGCCGATCCCGGGCGGGTGTCCACCACGCTGGTGAGCGGGGCCGCGGCGCTGGAGTCGGTGTATCTGACCACGGCGCTGCGCCGCTCGGCCGAGCTGGGTCGCTACGTCACCCTGGCGAGCCTCGGCCATGGCGCTGGCTGACATCCTTGCCGGCAAGGTTCTCGCCGACCTGCCCATGGCGCTGCATGCCGACCTGTCCGTCAACGGCGAGGCGACGCTGCGGCTGATCGCCCATGTGCGGGCCGGCGGCATCGCGGCGCTGCTCATCGGTTCCAACGCCAATCTCCAGGCCTTCGGCCTCGCCCAGTTCGCCGCGGCCGTCGAGATCGCCGCCGAGGCGGCGCGGCATGGCCCGGTCGTCCTCGGCATCGGGCCGGAGCTGGGCCGGACGCTCGACCAGGCGCCGCTGATCGAGCGCGCCGGCCTTGCGAACCTGCTGCTCCTGCCCGTCCTCGCGCCGGCCGACACCCACGGCACCGCCGACGGCATCCGCCACATCGCCGACAGGCTGGGGCGCGGGGTGACCGTCGATCTGGTCCGCGACAACCATTTGCGGCCGGTGACGCTGCGCAAGCTGGCCGAGGAAGGCGCGGTGACCGCGGTTCGGTATGGCGTGCCGATGCCCAATCCCGGCGACGACGGCTATCTGGACCGCGTCATCGAGGTGATGGGGCCGGAGCGGGTGATCGGCGGCCTCGGGGAGACGGCGATCATGGACCATCTGGCGGTCAGGCGCCTCGCCGGCTTCAGCTCCGGCGCGGCGGCGCTGGTCCCCGGCCGCATCCGCGCCATCGTCGAGGCCATCGCCGCCGGCGCGCCCGGCGAGGCCCGCCGGCTCCTCGCGCCGGTCCTCGAACTGGAGCGGGTGCGCGCGATGCTGGGACCGATCCAGGTGCTGCACGACGCGGTGAGCCATGCCGGCATCGCGCCCATGGGGCCGCAGATGCCGATGCTCTCCCGGGTGAAGGACAAGTACCGGGCCGAGATGGCAGCGGCGCTGGCGGCGCTCATACCCGCTCCATGATCCAGCTTCAATGAAGCTGGATCATGCTCTAGCCGCCGGGCGCCGGGTGCAAATGGCACGCCACCTTGTGGCCGGAATGGTCGGCAAGCGGCGGATCGACCCGGGAGCAGATTTCCATGGCGAAGGGGCAGCGCGTGCGGAAACGGCAGCCGGAGGGCGGATCGACCGGGCTGGGCACGTCGCCGGTGAGGATGACGCGCTGGCGATGCTGCTCGATCGCAGGATCGGGGATCGGCACGGCCGACAGCAGGGCCTGGGTATAGGGGTGAAGCGGGTGGTCGTAGAGCGCGTTGCTTTCCGCGATCTCCACGATGCGCCCCAGATACATCACCGCCACCCGCCGGGAGATGTGGCGGACCACCGAGAGATCGTGGGCGATGAACAGATAGGTCAGGCCCAGCCGCTCCTGAAGGTCCTCCAGGAGGTTGACGATCTGCGCCTGGATGGAGACGTCCAGCGCCGAGACCGGCTCGTCGCAGACGATGAGATCGGGGCTGGCCGCCAGGGCCCGGGCGATGCCGACGCGCTGGCGCTGGCCGCCGGAGAACTCGTGCGCGTAGCGGCTGGCGACGCCCGGCTTGAGGCCCACCAGCTCCAGCAGCTCCGCCACGCGGGCGCCCCGTTCGGCGCGCGGCACCAGCTTGTGGATCACCATCGGCTCGGCCACGATCTCGGCCACGGTCATCTTCGGATTGAGCGAGGCGTAGGGGTCCTGGAAGATCATCTGCATGTGCCGGCGCATGCGCCGCATGTCGCGATCCGGAAGTTTGGTGAGATCCTTGCCATCGAACAGCACCTCCCCCGAAGTGGGCCGATGGAGCTGCAGGATGGCGCGGCCGGCCGTGGACTTGCCGCAGCCGGACTCCCCCACCAGCCCGACCGTCTCGCCCCGTCCGATGCTGAGCGAGATGCCGTCCACGGCCCGTACGGCCCCGGCCTGCCCGCCGAACAGGCCCCTGGTCACGCCGAAATGCTTCACCAGATTGCGGACCTCGAGCAGCGGCGTGCCGGTCATCGGGAGGCTCCGGCGGCGAGTTGCAGGCTGCGCCGGGGCGAGACCTCGTCCCAGAACCAGCAGGCGCTGGCGTGTTCCGCGGTCACCGCCTGCAGGGGCGGGCGGGCTTCGAGGCAGGCGGGGCGCGCATAGGTGCAGCGCGGCGCGAAGGGGCAGGCGTCGGGCGGATCGATCAGCTCGGGCGGCAGGCCGCCAATGGGCTGCAGCCGGGCCTTGTCGCGGGCATCGAGCCGCGGAATCGACTGCATCAGCCCCACCGTGTAGGGATGCCGGGGATTGGCGAAGATCTCCGCCGTCGTGGCCGTCTCGACGATCGAGCCGGCATACATGACCTGCACCCGGTCTGCCATGCCGGCCACCACGCCCATGGAATGGGTGATCATCACCAGGCCGCTGTCGTGCTCGGCCTGGAGGGATTTCATCAGCTCCAGGATCTGCGCCTGGATGGTGACGTCGAGCGCGGTGGTCGGTTCGTCGGCGATCACCAGGCGGGGATTGCAGGCCAGGGCGATGGCGATCATCACCCGCTGCCGCATGCCGCCGGAGAACTGGTGCGGAAACTCGTCGACACGCTGCCCGGCATGGGGAATCCCCACCATCTTCAGCAGCTCGATGGAGCGGGCCCGCGCCTGGGCCCGGGTCAGGCCCAGATGGCGGCGCAGCGATTCCCCGATCTGCCGCCCGATGGTGAGCACGGGATTGAGCGAGGTCATCGGGTCCTGGAAGATCATCGACAGCTTGCGGCCGCGAACGTCGCGCATCTCCGCCTCGGAGAGCCCGAGCAGATCGCGCCCTTCCAGCAATACCGCGCCGGCGTCGATCCGCCCGGGCGGATCGGGCACCAGCCGCATCACCGACAGGCCGGTGATGCTCTTGCCGCAGCCGGACTCGCCGACCACCCCGAGCGTCTCGCCGGGCATGACCGTGAAGGACACGTCGCGGACCGCGCGCACCACGCCGTCCTCGGTGTAGAAATTGGTGGTCAGGCCCCGCACGTCCAGCACCGGGCCTGCCGCTTCGGCCGATTGCGGGCCGGTGGCCATCACGCGATGCCTTCGAGCAGCCGGGCCTCGTCCAGCGCCGAGGCGCGGATGGCCTTGAGGACCACCGCCCAATCCTCCTCCGGCACCGGAATGCCCTCCGCCTGCCGCCGGTCGAGCTCCGACCAGCCCCGCTCGCCCGGATAGATCGGATGGGTGCGGCCGGGCAGGGGGTCAGCGCCGTGGATGAAGCCGATCTGCTTTTCCACCAGCGCCTCGAAGACGGCCCCGGAGGCGAAGAATTCCGGGTCCAGCGCCATGAACAGCGCGCCCTGGCCGCGCTGCGCCGGATCGGGATGGTTGTGGGTGTCCTCGCCCCCCACCGTGGTGCCCGACAGGGCGCCGGTGAGCAGATGGATGAGGATGGCGAGCCCCGATCCCTTGTGGCCGCCGCAGGTCTGCATGACGCCCTCGTCGGCGCGGGCCGGATCGGTGACGGGCCTGCCGTCCTTGTCGATCAGCCAGTCCTCGGGCAGGCGGTCGCCGCGCCGCTTGGCGCGTTGCAGCTTGCCGTAGGAGGCGACCGTGGTGGCGATGTCGAACAGGATGGGGCGGCTGTCGGCCGCCGGCGCCGCATAGGCGAAGGGATTGGTGCCCAGCACCATGCTGGTGCCGCCATAGGGGGCCGCGGAGGGAGAGGTATTGGCCATGACGAGGCCGACCATGCCGGCCTCGGCGGCGAGGTTGGCGTAGTAGCCGAGCAGGCCGATGGGATTGCCGTTGAAGGTGTTGACCACGCCGACGCCCTGGGCGCGGGCCTTGGCGACGGCCATGGCCATCGCCTGCTTGCCCATCACCGGACCGACGACCCCGGCCGTGCGCAGCAGGGCCGTGGCCCCGCCCTGCCTGACGACCTCGATTGCCGAGCCGGAGCGGGTCTTGCCGTCGCGGATGCTCTCCAGGGTGCGGCGCACGATATAGACGATGCCATGCGTGGTGGCGCCGCGCAGGTCGGCGAAGACGGAAGCGTCGGCGCAGACGCCCGCTTCGGCATCGCTGAGGCCGGCGGCGGCCAGGGTTTCGCGCACCAGGCGATGCATGCGGTGGGAGGACAGAAGGGGCATGGGCGGGCTCCGGACGCGGTTCAGTACCAGCGCGAGGCGGTGGTGTGGCGGATGGGCAGGGGCTGGCCGGCTCGCTCGGCCAGGGCGGTGAAATCGAGATCGGTGCCGAGGCCCGGCTTGGTGGGCAGCAGGAAATGGCCATCCTCCATCACCAGGGGATCCGTGCAGATGGCGTCGCGCATCTCCCTTTCATACTCCATCTGCTCGAGGATGTAGAAGTTCGGGATGGACGCCACCAGATGCAGGGAGGCGAAGGTGCCGATGGGGCCGGCGGAGTTGTGCGGCGCGATGCTGAGGAAATGGCTTTCGGCGAAGCTGGCGATGCGCTTGACCTCGGTGATGCCGCCGCCGTGGCAGAGGTCGGGCTGCAGGATGTCCGCCCCCACGCCCTCGATGAGCTCGCGGAACTCCCAGCGGTTGACCAGGTGCTCCCCGGTGGCGAGGGGCACCGGCATCTGCTGCTTGAGCGCGATCATCGCCTTGGCGTTCTCGTAGGGCAGGGGTTCCTCGAAGAAGCCGGGCCGGAAGGGGGCGAAGGCTCTGGCGGCGGCCAGCGCCGTGCGGGCGGAGAGGCGCTCCCCGAGGTCGCAGAAGATGTCGGCGCCCGGCCCGGCGCCGTCGCGCGCCGCTTCCATCAGCGCCGTCTCGTGGATGATGGTCTCGGCCTCGTGGGTCCTGAAGCGCGGCGTCTTGAAGGGATTCCACTTGAAGGCGGTAAAGCCGCGGGCCACCGCCTCGCGGGCGCCGGCATGGGCTTCCTCGGGCGTCCGGACGTCCGGCAGCCAGTGGCTGGCATAGGTGCGGACGCGGCTGTGGAAGGGGCCGCCGAGCAGCCGGTAGACCGGCACGCCCAGCCGCTTGCCCTCGAGATCCCAAAGGGCGATGTCGAGCGCCGACTGGGCGGTGGACTGGATGGCCCCGCCGCGCCAGCGCCAGGTGTGATACATGGCCTGCCAGTGGCGTTCGACGCCGCCCGCCTCCTGGCCGATCAGCACGGCGCCCAGCTCGTGGATGGCGCGGTCCACCGCCTCGATCGCGCCGGCCAGGGAGGCTTCGCCCCAGCCGTGGAGGCCATCGTCGGTCTCCACGCGGACGAACAGCCAGTTCTTCCACTTCGCCCAGAAGCGGAATGTCTCGATACGCGCGATCTTCACACGGTTTCTCCCTCGTCTTCGGCCGGTCGTGCGGGGACGATCTCGCTTCGGCCGGGCCCCGCTTTGCCTTGACGGCTTGTCGGTCCGCTTCGATAATCCGCCAGTCGGCAAGGCCAGTCCGTCGCCTGGACGACAACTGCTCGTCCCGAAAGTCGATTAGTTTTGGGTATGACTGCGCCGCTTATTTCACAGTTCAGAGCGAAGTCCGTCCGCGAGTGGCGGGCCGACATCAGCGACGCCATCGCCGAGCACGGCGTGCTGCGCAGCTTTGCCCGCAAGGAGGTGATCTTTCACCAGGGCATGCCGGCCCGGGCTGTCTATGCGGTCAAGGGCGGGGTGATCGAGACATCCGGCCTCAACGCGCAGGGGCGCGAGGTGACGCTGTCGATCCGCGGGCCCGGCGAGCCGTTCGGCTATTCCGAGGCGGTGCTGGGCGAGCCGCGGACGCGCCAGGCCAGCGTCTTGCAGGACGCGGAAATCTGGGAGCTGCCCACCGAAGCCTTCCTCGACATGCTCGCCCGGCGCCCGGACATCATGCTCGCCATGCTGGGCAGCATGATGTACCGCGTCACCCGGTCCAGCGAGATGCGCGCCGATCTGCGCGGCACCAGCGCCTATGCCCGGGTGGGCTACGTGCTGCTGCAACTGGCCAGCAGCACGGCTGCCCTCGCTTCCGCCGACGAGCCGCAATTGCGCATCACCCACGAGGAGATCAGCCGCATCTGCGACCTCAGCCGGCAGACCGTCACCACCATTCTCGGCGAGATGCGCGAGGCAGGCATCGTCGAGCTCGGGCTGCGCTCGATCCGGCTGGTCAACCGCCAGCGTCTCGACCAGCAGGTGGAAAGCGCGCATAGCGACTGATCCCGCGTTGTCGGCCATGTGACAGCATGGCGGCGCGCCGGCGCTCTAGACTTGCCGCAAAACGAAAAGGCCGGCCTCGCTGCCGGCGGGAGGAGGGAGCGGGTGGCGCAATATGTGCTGAGGCGGCTGGTCCAGTCGCTGTTCGTCCTGGCGGGCCTGACGATCGTGGTGTTCTTCGTGACGCGCCAGATCGGCGATGTCGCCCGCCTCATGCTGCCCATCGACGCCACCGAGCAGCAATATCTGGAGATGCGCCAGGCGCTGGGCCTCAACGAGCCGCTGCTCATGCAGTTCGGCCGCTATGTGCTGGACCTGCTGCGCGGCGATTTCGGCATGTCCATCTGGCAGAACGTGCCGGCCATGGACCTGGTGGTGTCGCGGTTTCCCGCCACGGCGCTGCTGGCCTTCGCCACGCTGATCTTCTCGCTGGCCGTGGCGCTGCCGGTGGGCATCGCCGCCGCGCTGAAGCCCGGCTCGATCTTCGACCGGATCGCCACCGTGGTCTCCATCTTCGGCCTGTCGGTGCCGACCTTCTGGCTGGCCCTGCTGATGATCACGGTGCTGTCGGTGCAGCTGGGCTGGTTCCGGACCTCCGGCTATGGCGGCCTCGAATATCTGGTGCTGCCCATGCTCGCCATCTCGGCGCAGAGCATCGGGCGGCTGGCGCAGGTGGTCAAGACCGCCATGCTCGACGTGCTCAACGCGCAATATCTGGTGACGGCCCGCTCCAAGGGGCTGTTCGAGCACGTCATCCTGATCCGGCACGGGCTGCGCAACGCGCTGCTGCCGATCGTCACCATCATCGGCGACGAGCTCATCGGCCTGCTCAACGGCTCCGTCGTCATCGAGGTGATCTTCGGATGGCCCGGCATCGGCAAGCTCACCATCGACGCCATCGAGCGGCGCGACTTCGCCGTCATCCAGGCCAGCGTGCTCTTCGTCGCCATCACCGTGATCGTGGTCAACCTCGTGGTGGACCTGATCTATGCGTGGCTCGATCCGCGCATCCGCTATTCGTGAGGAAGGGTCAATGAGCCTCGCCGCACCCGCCACGACCCGCCCCTCCAGGCGCAGGATTTCCAACTGGGACATGCTGCTGCACGATCCCGTCGCGCTGATCGCGGTCATCTTCCTGGTGCTGGTCAGCCTGGCCGCCATCTTCGCGGACCAGCTGGTCCAGACGGGGCTGCTGCTCGATCCCGTGGCGCAGAACCTGCTGGGGCGCAACAAGCCGCCGCTGTTCGAGAGCAGGCTGGGGCTGCACCTGCTCGGGACCGATCAGCTCGGACGCGACCTGCTGGCCCGCCTGCTGTTCGGCGCCCGCATCTCCCTCGGCGTCGGGGTGGTCACCATCGTCATCTCCAGCCTGATCGGGGTGACGCTCGGCCTCGTCGCCGGATATCGCGGCGGGCGCGTCGACGATCTCATCATGCGGCTGGTCGACATCCAGATGGGATTCCCCCAGATGCTGCTGGCCCTGATCATCATCTATGCGGCCGGGCCGAGCGTCACGAACCTCGTGCTGGTGCTGGCCCTGACCCGCTGGATGGCCATCGCCCGCGTCACCCGGGCTACCACGCTCTCGCTGGGGCAGACCCTGTTCGTGGAAGCGGCGCGGTCGCTGGGCGCCTCCCATCTGCGCATCGTGCTGCTGCACATCCTGCCCAACCTCACCTCCACGCTGCTCATCCTGATCTCGCTGGAGTTCGGGCGCGTCATGCTGTCCGAGGCGGGGCTGAGCTTTCTCGGCATGGGCATCCAGCCGCCCAATGCCTCCTGGGGGCTGATGCTGGCGCAGGGCCGTTCCTATATCGGCACGGCCTGGTGGCTGGTCACGTTTCCGGGCATGGCGATCGCGCTGACCACGCTCGCGACCAACCTGCTGGCCGGCTGGGCCCGCAGCGTCAACGATCCCGTCTACCGCAAGCGCATGGCAGCGAGGATCGCGCGCCGCTGAGCTATTGTCATCTGCTTGACAGCCTGATCGGATCGAGCGGCGCAAGCTCCCTCCATCCAGGATCAGCGCCGACAAAGGCGCGAGCAGGAGGAGGAGAATGGGAATGACCGACAAGAGGATGTCTGGACGCTTACGCGCCGTCTCGCCGCTGGCCGTGCTGCTGGCGGGTGCGGCCATGGCGTTCGCGAGCGCGGGCGCTGTGGCGCAGGAGGGCGGCGCGCTGACCGTCGTCATCGGCGCCGAGCCGGAGACCATGCTGCCGCGCGATGCGTGCCGCTACGAGACCAATTTCATCACCGACAACATCTATGAGCGCCTGACGCGGCGGGACGCGGACGGCGAGGTGGTGGGCTGGCTCGCCGAGAGCTTCGAGCGGCTGGACGACCTGACCTGGCGGTTCACGCTGCGGCCGGGCATCAGCTTCTCCAACGGCGAGCCGCTCGATGCCGATGCGGTGGTCGAGACCATCCGCTACTATTTCGATCCGGACACCGCCAGCCGCTGCCGGGGCGACTACAGCACCATCGCCAGTGCGACGAAGGTGGACGACATGACGGTGGACATCGCCACCTCCGCCATCGATCCCACCCTGCCGAGCCGCCTGCTCAAGCTCTACATCATCGCGCCGGACTGGCTGGCCTCCACCCCGGACGAGGAGGCGGCCCTCACCGCGGTCGGCACCGGCCCCTACACCTTCGAGAGCTGGACCAAGGGCGACCGCATCACCCTCAAGGCCAATCCGGACTATTGGGGCGAACACAAGCCCACCATCGAGACCGTCACCATCGTGCCGCGCGGGGAGGCGGCGGTGCGCGCCGCCATGGTGCAGGCGGGCGAAGCCGACATCGCCATCAACATCTCCCAGGAGCAGGCCGCTCCGTTGCCCAAGACGGCGACCGAGCACACGACGGAGGCCGTGTTCCTGCGGCTCAACGTGCAGAACCCGGTGCTGGCCGATGTCGATGTCCGCCGGGCCATCGCCGAGGCCATCGATACCGAGACGATCATGGAGGCGCTCTATCCCGGCGTTTCGACGCCCCTCAACGGCCAGATCGTCCGCCCCTCGGCCCTGGGCCAGAATCCCGATCTCGAGCCCTATCCCTACGATCCCGAGGCGGCGCGCGCGCTGATCGAGAGCGCGGGGGCGAGCGGCGAACAGCTCGATCTCATCGTCCGCACCGATCTGATCCCCAATGTCAGCGAGCTGGCGGAGGCCATGCAGGGCATGCTGCAGGAGGTGGGGCTCAACGTCACCCTGGTGCCCATGGAAGCCGCGCCCTGGCGCGACCTGCTCTTCGCCAACATGGAGGGCCAGGAGCGCACCGACATGATCATCATCTCGGCCAGCAACATCCAGTTCGACACCAGCCGGGTGATGAACTTCTACTACGGCACCGGCCAGTTCTCCCATTCCGACGACGCGGAGTTCCAGGCCGAAATGGACAAGGCCGCCGTGTTGAGCGGAGAGGAGCGCGTGGCCGCCTATCGCCGGCTCTGGGCCGAGGCCTATGACCGATACTGGGTCGTGCCGATCTTCGGCATCGACTATATCCACGGCCTGTCCGCCCGGGTGGACTGGACGCCCCGCGACGACGGCTTCGTCTATTTCAACACCATGACGCTGTCGAACTGACCCTCCCGGAGGCGAGGCCGTCGCGGTCTCGCCTCCCCCGACCAAAAGGACCAGACGTGATCATCCTTCTCGATGAAGCCTATCGCGAGGGCGTCGGCGACCGCTATGCGGGGCACGACGTCCGCTATTTCCCGAGCACCATCCAGGATGCCGCCCGGCTGGCCGAGCTGATGCGCGAGGCCGAGGTGGTAGGGTTCCGCCGCGTGCTGCCCTTCGCCTTCGTCCCGGAAATGGTCACCGGGGCGCCCCGGCTGCAATATATCCACCGCTCCGGCTCGGGAGCCGACTGGTTCGACCTCGACCTGCTCTCGCGCCTCGGCATCCTCGTGGCGGTGAACAGCGGCTTCAATGCGCCCAGCGTCGCCGAGCACGCCGTGCTGCTCACCCTGCTCACCCTGCGCCGCTCGCTCGATTTCATCGCCAGCATGCGCGAGGGGCAGTGGCTGCGCGACCCGCCGGGCCAGCCCCCCTTCATGCTGAGCGGCCGCACCGTGGGCGTGATCGGCGTCGGCAATATCGGCGCGCGGGTGGTGCGCGCCATGTCGGGCCTCGATGCGCGGGTGCTCTGCTATCAGCGGGACCGCAGCGTGACCCTGCCCGAGGGCGCGCAATGGGCCGATCTCGACACCATCCTCGAAAGCGCCGACGTCATCACCCTGCACGTGCCGCTGGTCGAGGATACCCGCCACCTGATCGACGCCCGCGCCCTGGCGCGCATGAAGCCGACCGCGGTGCTGGTCAACACCTCCCGCGGCGAGGTGGTGGACCAGCAGGCGCTGGTCGAGGCCCTGCAATCGGGCCGGCTGCGGGCGGCGGGGCTCGACGTGTTCGAGGCCGAGCCGCTGCCGGCCGACCATCCGCTGCGCACCATGCCCAATGTCGTCACCACCCCCCATGTCGGCGGCGCCGGCATCGAGGTGTCGCTCATGCAGGTGGAAGGCACGTTGAGCAATATCGACGCCTTCCTGCGCGGGGAATGTCCCCCGCGCCTCGTCAACGCCCAGGTGCTGCGCTCCGATGCGCTGCGGGCCGCCCATCTCAGGATCGCCGGCTGACCCATGACCCACGCTCTGCTGACCCCCGCCGACTTCGCGACTTCCGTGGTCGCGGTGCCGCCCCTGGCGCTGACGCCCGATCTCGCGGTGGCGCCCGAACCGAACCTGGCCCTGGTGCGGCATATCGTCGGGGGCGGGGTGTCCATCCTGCTCTATGGCGGCAATGCCAATCTCTACAATTTCAGCCTCCCCGCCTATGGCGAGGCGCTGGCCCTGATGGAGGAGGCCGGCGAACTGGCGCGCGTGGTCACCTCCATCGGTCCCGACTTCGGGAAGATGCTCGATCAGGCCCCGCTGGTCGAGCGCAGCAGGCTGCGGAACGTCATGCTGCTGCCCATGGCCTTTCCGGCGGACTCCCATGGCGCCTCCGAGGGCGTGCGGCGGATCGTCGACCGCCTCGGCTTCGGGGTCATCCTCTATCTCAAGCGGGAGCACTACATCCGGCCCGAAGTGCTGGAGAAGCTGGTGGCCGAAGGGGCCGTGCGCTTCGTCAAATATGCCGTCGAGCGGGACGATCCTGCCGAGGACGGCTATCTCGATGCCGTGCTGTCGGCGGTCGGGCAGGAGCTGGTGGCCAGCGGCATGGGAGAAACGCCCATCGCGGACCATGTCGGCCGCAGAAAGGTGGCGACCTATACTTCCGGCGCGGTCTGCATCGCGCCGGCCGCGGCGATGCGGCTCCTCGCCACCCTGCGCCGGGGCGACGGCGAGGCGGCCGATGCGGCGGCGGCCCCGTTCCTGGCCTTCGAGAGGCTGCGGGCGCAACTGGGCGGCATCCAGACCCTGCACAGCGCCGTGACCGCCAGCGGCATCGCCGACATGGGTCCGTTGATGCCCATGGTCTCGATGGTCAAGGAACGCAACATGCCCCTCGTCCGGGGCGCCGTCGCGGAACTGATGCAGGCGGAACGCAAGGCCAGCGCGCAGGTCGCGCCGTCATAGGCAGCCCTGGCAGCGGCGCCTAGTCGAACTCCGGCCGCGGCTTGCCGCGCAGGGCGGTCGCCACCAGCTCCGCGAGCTGGCCGATGGCATCCTCGTCGTCGGGCAGGCGGCTGACGGCGATGCGCAGATGGCCGGTTGCGGGCGGATCGATGAAGCATTTCCTGCCCGCACCCACGGTGATGCCATAGGTGGCCAGCGCCAGCAGGGCGGCGTTCTCGTCCGGAACGGTCAGCCACAACATCAGCCCGTCGGGATTGCCGGCCCTGAGGCCGTGCCGCGCCAGCGCGCGCATCAGCGTCTGGCGGCGCCAGGCATAGCGCTGGCGGGCATGGTCGATGACCAGCTTCACCTCGCTGCTGCTTATCAGATGGGCCAGCGCATCCTGCAGGATGCGGCTGTTCATCACCATGCCGTGGGAGCGCTTTTCGGCCATGCGCTGGACCAGCCTTTCGGCGCCGCCGACCACGCAGGTCCTGAGGTCGACCCCATAGGTCTTGCAATAGGTGCGCACATGCAGCACCTGGCCGGGAAAGCGATCCCCGAGGCTGGGAACGCTGCTTTCCGAGAGGGGGCCGGTATTGTCGTCCTCGACGATGGACACGTCCCCGCCGAACCCCGACAGCACCTCGGCCAGGGCCTCCAGCCGGGCGTCGCTGACCCGCAAGCCGAGCGGAACATGGGCGCGCGGCTGGTAGAAGAAGGCCCGGGGCCGATGCTGCCGCAGCACGGCAGCGAGGGCTTCGGGAAGCGGTCCCTCCGCGTCGCAGGCCACGCCGACCGGCTTGAAGCCGAGCTTTTCGATGACCGCCAGCAGCCGCGGGCTGGTGGGCTGCTCGATCGCCACCACGTCTCCCGCCATAGCCGCGGCCTCCGCCGCCAGCACGATGCCTTCGCTGCCGCCGCCGGCGGTGAACCAGGCCTCCGGCACGAATGGCCAATCCGCCTGAACGGCCTCGCGCAGGGCCGGGGTGATGTATTCCCGATAGGGGCTATTGAGGTTGGGCGTGCGCGATCCCGCGACCAGCGCCGCATCGAGGCCGGGTTGCAGAGCAGGATCGGGCACGCCCTGGGCGAGATCGACCGATACCCAATCCGTCCATGCGGACGGAACGGCGGGGGCCTGCGGTTGCGGCCGGTTGTCGGCGATGATGGAGCCGCCCCGGCGCTGGGTGCGCACGATGCCGTCGTCGCGCAGCATGCCCCAGGCACTGGCGATGGTGCCCACGCTGACCCCCGTCGCCTTGGCCATCATCCGCACGGTGGGCAGCTTCCTGCCGCGCGGCAACTGGCCGGCATCCACCAGATCGCGGATCGAGGCCGCGATGTCGCGCGCGTTCCCGATCCTGATGCGGCGCGCCAGCCATCCGGCTTCCACGTCGCTGGGCAAGCCGCTCACCTCATTCATGCAGCGCCTCTCCGTTCCGCTGAGTCCCACTTCCGGCAGCCGGGCCACGCCATTCGGCTCCTCCCTGGCGCTTATTCCGGAACCAGTACCCGAAGAGAACAAAAAGTCAATTTTCTCGCGAGTGGCCGAATGAACATTTATGAACAAATTGCGGCCGGATGAATGAGAACTCTCCGCTCGATCAAGGATCGGAGAGGATGAATTTCGCGGTATATCAGGCTTGAGGCGCATAAATTCCTTCAATCCTGACTATTGTTCATTATGTTCACGATCATAAAGCGGCGCTTTCACCATGAAGAAGGAAACATATCTTTAGGCTGGTGATCCTTCGCGTCTAGCTTGCTCGGCATGTCCTGCTCCCCCCCGGGAAACGGACAGCCAGTCCGAGCCTCGACTCCCCGAGAGCCGAGCGTTCCGTCCATATCGAGAGGTAGTGAGCCGTGAGCCAGACAATCCACGACCGGTCAGCCGATGCCCCATCCGCTGGCGTCCTGCAACTGAAAAAGGGGAGCGGTCTCGGCCTCGCGGCCGTGCTGGGCATCGCCCTCGCGGTCGGGATCGCGATGCCCGCCGCCGGCCAGGACAAGCCCACATATACGTTCAGCGGCTTCAGCCCCGTGAACCAGCATCTCGCCGAGCTTTCCGGCATCTGGGACGATGCGCCCTACGAGGCCGAGCTCATCCAGACGACCTTCATCGAGTCGGTTGCCGGCCTGAACTCCGGTCAGCTGCTCCTGGCCCATTACGGCATCACCACCGCGCTGCGCCAGCAATCGGCGTCCGAGCCGCAATGGACCGTGGAGACCTCGCCCATCAAGCTCGTCTACGGCTATCGCACGGCTTCCGAGGAATTTCCCATCTATCCCCAATCCAGCCTGCTGGTGCGCAACGACGCCGGCATCGAGACGGCGGCCGATCTGCGGGGCAAGACCTGGGCCTCCCAGATCGGCGGCGACGTGCCGACGGTCTATCTTGCGGCCCTGCAGCAAGCCGGGCTCACCCCCGACGACATCACCGAGCTCACCGCGGATTCCTATGGGCCGCTGGTCGCCGCCTTCCGGTCCGGCGAGGCCCATGTGCTCGCCGCCGGTCCCGGCCAGGTGATCGATCTCATCGAATCCGGGGAGGCGCGGGTCTTCTATACGCAGGACGAATTGGGGATCGCGGTCTTTCCCGGCCTGGCGGCCCTCGCCGCGAGCCTCGAGGACCCTGAGCTCGAGGCGGTGATCGGGGACTTCCTGGTTCGTTTCACCCGGTTCAACGAGTGGAAGGAGGCTCATCCCGCCGAACACCGGGAAGCCCTCATCACCATCGGCCAGTCCGACGAGCGCCGCGCGGATTTCGACGTCGCCCAGTTCCAGGGCGTGGCCTCGATCAGGTTCGACGACGTGCTGATCGACTCGGCGCAGAAATCGGTGGACCTGCTGCACTGGGCCGGCCAGGTGCCCAACCCTATCGACCCGGCGAATATCTGGGCGACCTATGACGACCGCTTCAACGAAGCGACCGGCGCCGTCACCTACCTGTTCCGGGAATACGACAAGTCGCGGCTGCACGAAATCCTCGAGCAGCAGGCCGCGGCCACCCGATAGCATCGCCGGCGCTCCGCCGCCTCCCACGGGAAGCCGGCGAGAGCGCCAGCACCTTGCCCGCACCAGCAGTCAGGAACGACGTCCGATGACGACAGCAACTCTCGAGGCCGAACGCGAAGCCGCACCGGAGCTCGCGGCCAGGGCCTCCCGCATCACCAGGTTTGGCGGCGCCCTCGGCCGGAGCGTCGGCCCTCTCGGGTCCCGGATCCTGCTCGGCTCCCTCATCCCGGTCGGCCTGTTCGCCTGGTGGTGGTGGCAGGCCGAGCATGGTGGCCTCGACACCAGGATCTATGCCTCGCCGCGCCTGCTCTTCGACCTGTTCGTCGATCTCTGGCAGGCCGGCATCCTGCAGGAGCACGGCCTGGTCTCGCTGCAGCGGGTTCTCGTCGGCTTCGGCGTGGGCAGCGCCATCGCGGTGTTCCTCGGCGTGATCTGCGGCTACTTCCGGCTGCTGGAGAAGCTGTTCGACCCGGCCATCCAGATCTTCCGGGCGACGCCGACCGTGGCCCTGCTGCCCATGTTCCTGATCTGGTTCGGCTTCGGGGAATTCTCCAAGATATTGCTCATCGTGCTGGGCATCATCCCGCGCACCTACGTCATCACCTATACGGGCATCGTCAACGTCGACAAGAAGCTGCTGGAACTCGCCAAGGTCTACAATCTCAGCAAGTTCCAGACCATCACCCAGGTGGTGATCCCCTCGGCGGCGCCCTTCATCTTCAATGCCCTGCGGCTCGCCTCGGTATCCTCGTTCCTGCTGCTGATCTTCGCGGAGTCGATCAATCCCAAGGTCGGTTTCGGCTATCTCGCCCAGCAGGCGCTGTTCAACATCCGCGTCGACTACATCCTGCTCATCGCGCTGATCTACGGCGTGCTCGGCCTGGCGGTCGACACCCTGGTGCGCCTGATCGAGAAGGTCATGACGCCCTGGAACGGCGCGAAGGCCGTGCGGTGAGCGCCATGACCCTGGTTGAATCGTCTCCCGTCAGGGCCGAGAACAAGGTGGCCGCCCGGCTTGCCAGGCTGGTGAAGCGCTACGGCGATCGCACCATCCTCGACGGGCTGGATCTGGAGCTGGAGCGGGGCCAGGTGGTGGCGCTGCTGGGCAAGAGCGGCAGCGGCAAGACCACCATACTCCGCCTGCTCGCGGGGTTGGAGCAGCCGACGGCCGGCACCGCCGAGCTTGCCGTCAGCACCAGCATCGTCTTCCAGGAGCATCGGCTCCTGCCCAACAAGAAGGTCTGGGAGAACGTCGTGATCGGGCTTCCCGGCTCGCGCTCGGCCCTGCGCGAAAAGGCGCGGAACCTGCTGCGCGAAGTGGGACTGGAAGCCCATATCGACAAATGGCCCGGCCTGCTCTCCGGCGGCGAGGCGCAGCGGGTGGCCGTGGCGCGGGCATTGTCGCGCGAACCCGGTTTCCTGCTGCTCGACGAGCCCTTCGCGGCTCTCGACGCGCTCACCCGCCTCGAAGTCCAGGCCCTGACCATGCGCCTGAAGGACCAGCACGGTTTCGGCGCCCTTCTGGTCACGCACGACATAGACGAGGCGCTGGCGCTCGGTGACCGGGTGCTGGTGCTCCGCGAGGGCGAGATCGTGCTCGACGCGCGCCGTGACGCGCCGTTCCCCCGCCGACGCAGCGATGCCCGGGCCCTCGAACTGCGCGGGCAGCTGCTCACGCTGCTCGGCGTCGACCTCGCCAACTACTGACCGCAGGATATCTAGAGAGGACAGGACCATGTCACGTGAGCTTCATCTCGTCGCGCTGTCGAGCCCCGGCGGCCTCTCCGCCGGGCGCGGCGCGCAGGCAGCGGCCGGCTCTCCCGCCTTGGGCGTGGTGAACGACGTCGTCGAGATCGCCAGGACGGCGGAGGCGGCCGGCTTCGATGCCATCCTCCTCGCCGATTTCGTGGCCGGCCCCGCCGATGCCGCGCAGTGGAAGCATCGTGCGCCCAGCTTCTTCGATCCGGTGGTGCTGACATCGGCGATCATCCAGGCGACCTCGAAGATCGGCGTCATCCCCACGCTGTCGAGCTCGTTCGACCATCCCTACAGCATCGCCCGCCAGGTGCTGTCGCTCGACCATCTTTCCGGCGGGCGGATCGGCTGGAACGTCGTGACGAGCATGGCGGAGGGCGCCCATCACAGCCATGGCCTGTCGGCGCCGCCCAGCCATGCGGATCGCTATGCCCGGGCGCGGGAGGCGGTCGAGATCGCCAACAGCCTCTGGGACAGCTTCGACGAGGCGGGCAGCACCCAGGATGTCCGGTCCACCGTCTACGACGGCCGGTATCTCAGGAGCCGCTCCGTGCTCGGCCTGCCGCGCTCGCCGCAGGGCCGGCCGGTCATCGTGCAGGCCGGCCAGTCCGAGGATGGCCTGGATTTCGCGTCCCGCTACGCCGATGCCGTCTTCGTCGGCAAGGACAGCCGGGCCGGCGCCAAGGCCGTCCGCGACGCGCTGCATCGGGGCGGCGGCGCGTCCGGACGGCGCCAGCCCGCGCTTTCCCTGTCTTCCCTGGGCTTCATCATCGCCGAGACCCATGAGCAAGCGCGGGCGATCGAGCGGCAGCTCGAAAGCCGGACTTCCGTCGAGAGCCAGCTGCTCAACATCAAGAAATATTTCGAGGAGGGGCAATGGCAGGTCGATGCCAACGACCTCGACGTGCCGCTGCCTCCCTTCCCCGAGAAGACCGAGCTGCGCCAGACCGGCCTCGAATACTACCGGCGCGTCGCCGCCGAGCGGGATGACTGGACGGTGCGGGAATTCCTGCACCGGACCCGGGGTGGCCACATGTTCTACTTCGTCGGCTCCTATGCCGAGCTCGTCGACGAGATCGAGCGCTTCGCCGAAGAGGGGGCCGCGGACGGCTTCGTGCTGTCGCCCCGTGCCGCCAGGCTGCCGCAGCTGGGCGCCTTCATCGACCATGTGCTGCCGGTCCTGCGCCGCCGCGGGCTGTTCCGCGAGCGCTATGCCGGCTCCACCCTGCGCGACCATCTCGGGCTCGAAAAGCCGGCCCGGCGCGCCGCGGCGGAGCCGGACTCCATCGGCAACGTCGCCTGACGCGCCGCCCCCAATTCACCCACGGATCAATCAAACACAGGGACAAGGACCATGACCGAAACAGTGCTCGACCTCCACCAGACCCAGGCTGCGCCCGAACGGGGCCCGGCCGTGCTCACCGCCAAGGTGACCGACGGACGCGGCCGCTATCTGCTGGAGGGCAAGGACAAGGCCTTCGTCGCCGATTCCAGCAGCCGTCCCGGCGGCGCCACCGCTCCCAATCCCGGCGAGCTCCTGCTTTCGGCCCTGGCGGTCTGCGCGCTGGGCAGCGTGCAGCGTCACGCCGCCGAGGACGAGGTGGCCATCGGCCCGCGGACGATCGCCACCGCCACCGCGCACCGCAACGAGGACCAGTCGCGGCGCACGCAGTTCAAGCTGGTGCATATCGAGGTCTTCGTCGACGGCCCGTCCCAGGCGGTCGCCGAGGAGCTGGTCGGCAAGTTCACCCAGAGCTGCCCCATCTTCAACACCACGCGCCGCGGCGGGCCTGTCGCCGTGGAGGTGGTCACCGATGCCGGCCGGCGGACGATCCTCGACAACCAGTCGGACTGGGCTGGCACGCTCGAAGCGGTGGCGAGCTGATGGCGAAGAAGGTACACCTCGGCTGGTTCCTGTCCGGCGGCTTCGGCCCGAAGAGCTGGCGGTCCCCCTTCGGCCAGCCGGATCCCTGGAGCTGGGGCAGGGGAGAGCTGATCATCGACCTGGCGCGGGCGCTGGAGCGGGCCTCGTTCGACTATCTGATGCTCGAGGATTCCTCGAGCGTCCCCTACACCTACCAGGGCAAGCAGGACACCTATCTGCGCTATGCCCTCGCCACGCCCAAGCTGGAGCCCAGCCTGCTGGCGGCCACGATCTTCCGCGAGACCGAACGGCTGGGCGTGATCACCACCCTGTCCACGGCCGAGCACCATCCCTTCCAGCTCTCGCGCATCGTGAACACGCTCGACCACCTGAGCGGCGGCCGGGCGGGCTGGAACATCGTCACCGGCAGCAATGACAGCGGAGCCCAGAACTTCGGCTGGGAACGCCATCTGCCCCATGACGAACGCTACGACCGGGCCGACGAGTTCACCGACATCGTCGTGCGGCTCTGGGAATCCTGGGAGGAGGACGCGGTGCTGTTCGACCGGGAAGGCGAGTGGTTCGCGGACCCCTCGAAGGTCCATCCCATCGACTATGAAGGCAAGTGGTTCAGCTCCCGCGGCCCGCTCAGCGCCCCGCGCGGCCCCCAGGGGCGGCCGGTGATCTGCCAGGCCGGCGGCTCGCCCCGCGGGCGGGCCTTCGCGGCGCGCTGGGCCGAGACGATCGTCGGGTCGGCCAAGAGCATCGACAAGTTCAGGGAGTATCGCGACGACGTCCGCCGCCAGGCCGAGGCGCTCGGCCGCGATCCCGATACCATCAAGATCCTGTTCCAGGTGTCGCCCATCGTGGACGACACCGAGAAGGGCGCCCAGCTCAAGCGCGACCGCGAGCTGGAGGACAACCGCAGCCATCTCGATGCCCGGCTCGCCAATCTGTCCCGCATCAGCGGCATCGACTTCTCGCAGTTCGATCTCGACGAGCGGATCGGCAAGCTGGAATCGAACGGGCACCAGACGCTCGTGGCCCAGTACGAAGGCCGGACGCTGCGGGAGATCGTCGAAAGCGGCCGCCGCAAGTCCGATCCGGCGCTTGATCTCGTCGGCACGCCCGAGCAGGTCGCCGAGCAGCTGGCCGAGGTCGCCGAAAGGACCGGTGGCGACGGCTTCCTGTTCTCCGCAACCGAGCTCAGCCGCAAATACATTGCCGAGATCACCGACGGGCTCGTTCCCGAGCTCCAGCGGCTCGGGGTGACCCGCACCCGCTACGGCGCCGACACGCTGCGGGGCCACCTCAACGAGTTCAACGGTGGCTAGCCATGCCGGCGATGGCGAGGGGTGGCGCCTCGTCGCCACCCCGGTGCTCGTCCCGACCCTCCTGTTCTCGCTCTCGCACAGCGCCGTCGTCGCCATCATCGCCGCCCACGCCATGGAGCTCGGCGGCAGCCTGGCGGTGGCCGGCCTCGTCTCGGCGATGCTGCCTCTGGGCCAGCTCGTCGGCTATGTGCCGGGAGGCTGGGCCATCGACCGGTTCGGCGAGCGGCCGATCCTGCTGCTGGCCGTTCTCGTCGGCATTGCCGCCACGGCCGCCTGCGCGCTGGCGCCCGATCCGCTGGTGCTGGCCGTGGCCGCCTGTTGCCTCGGCATGGCGCATGCGCTGTTCGCGCTGGCCCGGCAGGTTCTGGTCACCGTCGTGGTGACGCCCCGCTTCCGGGGGCGCGCCTTTTCCATGCTGGTCGGTTCGGCGCGGCTGGGCACGCTTGTCGGCCCGCTGATGGCCGCCGGGGCGATCCTGTTGGGTGGCTCCGCGCCCTGGGCGTTCGTCGCCTCGGCGGCGGGGCTGGTGCTGGGCGGCGTGGCACTGCTGGCGATGCCCGAACCCGCGCTGCCGGAAGCGAGGCGCGAGGCGGGCGCGGCGACGCCGGCCCTGGGCGCCAGGGAGGGCATCGTCGCGGCCATCGTGGCCTCGGCTCCGCTGCTGCTGCGGCTCGGAACGGCGGCGATGGCCGTGACCGCCATGCGCGCCAGCCGGGTGATCGTCATTCCGCTCTGGGCCCTCAGCATCGGGCTGAGCGCGGCCGACTTGGCGCTCCTGCTGGGCGCGGCCTCGGCGCTGGAATTCGTGTTGTTCTACACCGGCGGGCAGATCATGGACCGCTTCGGGCGGCTCTGGGTCTCGCTGCCGTCGCTGCTGGGCTTCGCGGTGGGCCACCTGGCGCTCGCCGGCTTCTCCGGCATCTCGCTGAGCGTTCAGCTCCTCATCGGCGTCACCATCCTGTTCGCGCTGATGAACGGCCTCAACGGCGGTTTCATCCTGACGCTCGGCGCCGACCTCGCCGATCCGCAGCGGCCCGCTCCCTTTCTCAGCGCCTGGCGGTTCACCGCGGATATCGGGCAGGCGGCCGCGCCGCTGGTCCTGGCCGGCGTCATCAGCCTGTCCTCGCTCGCCATGGCCTCGGTCCTGATGGCCGGCATCGCCCTTGGCGGTGCCGTGCTGCTCGGCCGCTATCTGCCGCGCTACCTGCCCAGCCCCGTTCCGCGAGGCTAGGCAGGTCGCCATCCATCGAGCCTCAATTGCCCGGAGAGGGCGGCGGCGAGCCGGGAGGGACGCCGAAGCCTCCGGCGGGTGGCGCCATGCCCGTGCTGCGTTCGGCGGTGAGGTCGACGGGTATGGTCAGCGTGCCACGGTAGCCGTTCTCCGCATCGCCGGTCAGCGCCAGCGTCTGCTGGGCCAGTTGCGCCTCGGAATTGTCGCCGAACACGTTGTCGGTGGGGATGGTGATCCGGCCCAGATTGCGGCTGCCATTGGCATAGCGGCTGTCCGCGGCGTAGACGGCGGCGCATTCGGCCTCCGGCAGCGCGATCTGCGCGGTCAGGATGGAGGCATCCCCGCCCACCGCCGCCTCCACGCTCTCGAATACCTCGAAATGGATATGCGGCCAGCGGCCGTCATAGCAGCCCGGGAAGATGGTGGTGAACCGCACCTTGCCCTCGGCATCCGCCACCCCGACGCCGCGCAGATAGTTGGCATCGGTCGTGTCGTAGAGGGAATAGAGCCCGACGGTGTCGCAATGCCAGATATAGATGGCGTGGCCCGCCAGGGGCGTGCAGCCATCGGCATCGACCAATGTCAGCTCGAGATCGAGCTGGAGGCCGTCCGCCACCGACGTCATGGTGCCGAAGGAGGCGCGGAGGTCCTCGCGGATCACCCCCTCCTGGGTCAGGGCGTTGACGACCTGGCCGTCCTTCACATTGCTTCCGTCCGCCGGATAGGGTCCCGCCGTCTCCCAGGGGAGGGCGACGCATTCCAGCGCCGCAGCGGGGATGCCCGACACGGCGATGACGCCCAGCCCGCCCATCAGGGCGAGCAGGCGGCGGCGTCCGAGCATCCTGGGAAGATCGTGGGCGAAACCGAGATCGTGTTCATGGTCGTGATCGGGGTGAGACATGCGCTTTTCCTTGCCAGCTTTGGAAATGATCCAGCGAACCTGCCCCCCTGATAAGCGGCCCAGACTATCCGGAATGCGTCCGGAAGGTGAAGAATAGGCAATGAAGGCTCAGATAGCGGCGAAACGGTAGCGGCCGTCGTCCCCGATGGAGCGGGTCGCGGCCCCCTCGACGACCAGGCGGTTGAGATGCGCCAGCGCCTCGGTCACCGCCAGCACGATCCCCATGCCCGCCGGCACTCTGCCGAACAGCGGCACCAGCATCTCCGACACCAGTCTGGGCGTCCGCAGCGCCGGCAGGATCGCCTCCAGGCTGCGGCGATGGTGCTCGGCGATCTCCATCGCCCGCAGGCCCGGCTCGCGGAACGCCGGTCCGTGCCCGGGCAGGGCCAGCAGGCCCGAAGGCATGGTGCGGGCCGCCGACAGGTAGTCCAGATAGGTCCCGAGCGGATCGCCATCCGGATCGTCGGGGTCGATGCCGACATGCGGGGTGATCCGCATCAGCAACTGGTCACCCACCAGGGCGAGACCGGCCGTGTCGCTGGTGAGAATGGCCGGGGCAGGGGAGTGGCCCGCACCGATCTCGATCTTCCAGTCGAGAGCACCGATCCGCAGCGTCTCGCCGGCGGCGATGAACGCGCACCGCTCGGGCAGCCCGGTGGTGAACCCGCCTGATCGCCCGGCGGCCAGGCTCTGCAACAGCGCGCCGTCGAGCCCGCATCGCCGCAACAGTGCTTCATAAGAACCTCCCCCCTCCGCAGGCGGCGTGGCAAGGCGTCGGGCGAAGTGCCATTCGGTGGCCGTCATGAACAGGGGTGCGTCGAACTTCGCCTGCAACATGCCGACCTGCCCGATGTGGTCGGGGTGGAAATGGGTGCAGACGATGCGGGTGACGGGTGCCCCGAGACCGTCGAGGATGACCCGCCATTGCGCGGTGGTGTCGGGGTCGGCGAAGCCCGTGTCGACGATGGCCCATCCGTCGCCGTCGCGCAGCGCCCAGATGTTGACCCCGCCCATCGGCGCCATGGGAGAGACGAGGCGATACCACCGCACATGCTCGCCCACGGCAATGCCCCGCCCCCGCTCGGGACCCGGCCCTAGCGGATGGCGGAACTGATGGTCGGAGGCGGGTTCGGTCATGGGGTATTACCGGCGGGAGGCGAGATTTTTCTAGACGCCATACGTCTGCAATAGTCAACGCCGATGACCGCAGAGCCCGTCACTCGGCCGCGAAGTAGGGCAGCACCATGCCGCTGGACAGGCGGCGGAACACGGCGGAAACGGACATGCCCACCACGATCCGATCCGGCGCGATGCCCAGCAGCTGCGAGACGATGCGGGGTCCCTCCTCGGTTTCCACGATGGCCACGTTGTAGGGCGTTTCCAGGCCTTCGATCTGACCCCGATGGATGACCGTGAAGGAGTGGACCCTGCCCCGGCCGGAGGCGGGCGTCCATTCGATCTCCGCCGACAGGCACTCCATGCAGAACAGCGCCTGCGGCGCGTGCCAGGTGCCGCAGGCGCGGCACCGCCGCAGCATCAGCCTGCCCGCTGCTGCCCCGTCGAAGAAGGGGGCGCTCGCCGCGTTGGGGGTCAGGATCGGACGGACATTGCTTTCAAGGATTTCGGTCATGCTGCCCTCCCTCAGTGAATGCCGGCATGCGGGCTGACGATCAGCGTGCCGTGATGATCGAGCAGTCCGCCCTGGCTCGAGACCAGGATGAGATCATGCTTCTCGACCTGCCGCTCGCCGCCCTGGCCGCGCGCCTGGATCACGGCTTCGGACAGCGGCGTCATGCCCCACATGTAGTAGGACGACAGCTGCCCGCCGCCGGTATTGGTCGGCAGGGCGCCACCGGGCGCCAGCCTGCCATCCGCCACGAACGGGCCGCCCTCGCCCTTCTCGCAGAAGCCGTAGTCCTCGAGGGTGACGATGGTGGTGTAGGTATAGCAGTCGTAGAGCTCGCAGATGTCGATATCCGCGACGGTGACGCCGGCCATGGCGAAGGCGGTGCGGCCCGCCTGCGCGGCGCCGGTGTTCACCTCGTTCTCGAACGGAGCCTTCTTCGGATTGCCGGGGTGGCCCTGTCCCATGCCGAGCACATGGACGGGCGGCTGGGCCATGTCCCTGGCCCGCTCGGCAGAGGTGACGACCACGGCGACGGCGCCGTTGTTGACCATGGTGCAGTCGAAAAGATGGAAGGGTTCGGCGATCCAGCGCGAGGCGTGGTATTCCTCGATGGTCAGCGGCGTGCGGTAGATGGCGTGGGGATTCATGGTCGCCCATTGCCGGTTGGACACCGCGACGGCGCCGAAATGGTCGTTGCTGGTGCCGTAGAGGGCCATGTGCCGGCGGGCGGCGAGCGCATACATCGCATTGGCGCCGGTCAGGCCGTACTGGACATCGAGAATGTCGATCGGGTTTGCCGCCGAACTGGCGAAGCGGCCCATGCCGTAGCTCGATCCGGCGCTGGCGCCCGGCGCCAGGGACGCATCGGCATAGACGCAGACGACCGCCTTGCACAGCCCGGCCGCGATGGCCATGGCGGCGTACTGGACCATCTGCGCCGCGGTCGAGCCCTGCGCCACCATCTCCGAGCAGAGGGCCAGGTCACGCAGGCCGAGCTGGTTCTGGGTCGAGACGGACAGCGCGCTGGCGCCATAGCCGTTGCGGCTCGAAGGCCCGGCATTGACCAGCAGCCCGTCGATATCCGTCTTCCTGAGGCCGGCATCGGCGATGGCGAGGCGGATGGCCTCGGCAGCGAGCACCGGGGCCGGCCCCATCCACTCGCGCGACATCTTCGTTATGCCAAGCCCGGCTATGGCGCCGAGTGATGTTCCTGCCATTGTTGCTTCCTCCCTGTTGGTGCGATGGACTGGCGTCAAGGTGCGGGTTCCTCCCCGCGCCCGGTGAGGCGGTAGAGCACGAAGGCGACCGACGAGAGCAGGCACATGCCCAAGGTGGTGCCGACGAAGGCGGCGACCGGATCCGGCACCAGGCTCGCCAGCGTGCTGGCGACGAGGCCGGTGGTCATCTGCAGGAATCCCATCAGCGAGGCCGCCGTGCCGGCCAGCTTCGGAAACGGCGCCAGCGTCGCCGTGGTCATGGCCGGACCCACGAAGGCGTTGCCGAAGGTGAGCAGCGCGACCGGCAGCATGACGCTCAGATAGCTGGGCTGAAGGAACAGCAGGTTGAGCAGGAAGACGCAGGCGATGCCGACGATGACGAGGCCCGGCACGACGAGGGCCATTGCGTTCACGCGGCGATCCATCAGCCACCGGACGACCAGCGCGCCGGCGAAATAGCCGCCCCACTGGAGCAGCATCCCCATGCCGAACTGGCCGGCGTTGAGCCCGACGCGGCCCATGAGCACGAAGGGGAGCAGGGTCGATTGCGCATAGAAGATGCCGACGGCGCCGGCGATGACGGCGGTGCTCGCCAGGAACGACCGGTTGCGCAGCACCTGGCCATAGCTGCGCATGAGGGGCGACAGCCGGAACCGGGGCCGGTCGAGGGGCGCCGTCTCGCGCAGGCCGACAATGGTGACGGCGAGGATCAGCGCGCCGAAGGCGAACATGAACACGAAGGTCCATTGCCAGCCGAGATAGGTGAGGATGATCGCCCCGAGCGTCGGCGCGAAGGCCGGGCCGACGGCGAGGATGATGCCGATCAGGTTCATGATGCGCGAGGACTCCTCGCCCTCGAACACGTCGCGGATGATGGCGCGGGAGATCACCGCGCCGGCCGCGGCACCCAGGCCCTGCAGCAGCCGGCCGAAGATCAGCAGCTCGACGCCCGGGGCCATGATCGCGATTACCGTGCCAAGCAGGAACAGCGCCAGGAAGCCGCAGGTGACCGGCTTGCGGCCCAGGGCGTCCGAGGCGGGCCCGGCCAGCAGCTGGGCGAAGGCGAAGCCGGCGAAATAGGAGGTCATGGTCAGCTTGACCATGGCCTCCGTCGTGTCGAGGGCCTCCGCTATGCTGGTCATCGCAGGGGAATACAGCGTCATCGAGATCGGCCCGACCGCGATTAGCAGGGCGCCGAAGAAGCTGACGCGTCCAGCCGTCATGATCGGACGCGGTGCGGCGACGATCTCCGCCATGCGGCTACCTCCCAAGGGTGCTGGCTTGATCCGGCCCTATGCCCGCCGCCAGATCTGGTCGCCGTCCGGCCCCGGCACGATCATGCCTTCGGTTCCCACCGGCTCGGCGGCGCCGCTCGTCAGGAAGGCGATGCCGTCCGCATCCTCTGCCGGCACCTTCGCCAGCGTCCGCTCGCCATCGGGCGTCCGGGCCACGATGACGCCGAAGCGCGGGGAGCCGTCGCGCTCGTAGAGCACGGTATAGGTTTCCACCGTGGCGGGGCCGCCATAGGTCTCGACGACCGGGGGCACCACGCCGCGGGCCCGGTCGGCCTCCGCCTGGAAGTGGAAGTCCTGCGGGAATTGCGCGTGCGGGAACGGCTCGGTGGACAGCGCGATGGTATGGTTGTGCGTGGCGAAGCCGCCATTGGCGAACAGCAGGCCATGGCGGCCGCCCCGGCGCAGCTTCTCGACCATGCTCACCACCGCATGGGCCATGTAGTTGCCGATGGGGCCGCCCCCGAAGGTGAGGCCGCCGAACACCGTCGCCGGCTTCTCGAGCGGCCAGCCCAGGACGCGGCGGGCCATCTTCGGCACGGTCGGAAAGCAGCTGTAGAGCTCGACATGGTCGAGATCGTCGACGGTGAGCCGGTTCAGTTCCATAGCGCGACGGATGGAGACGTCCATGGACGGGGAGCGGTCGTATCGGTCGCGTCCCAGCGGCTCGTCCGGTTCATGGCCTGCCGCGCCGAGACCGACATAGACGATATTGGCTTCCGGAACGCCGCGGCGGCGCGCTTCCGCCAGGCTCGTCACGATGTAGCCCGCCCCCTGGTTGACCGAGCTGTTGGCCACCATCAGCTTGGTGTAGGGGTGCGAGATCGGGCGGTTGTTCTCCGATGGGGTCTTGATCTCCTCGGGCGTCGCGCCGCGCCGGATCCAGGCACCCTCGTTCTCCGCCGCCACCTGGGCGAAGCGCGACCAGATGGCGGCGCTTTCCTCCTGCCCCTCGGCCAGGGTCTGGCCATAGGCGGCGCGGCCGGCATTCTCATAGAGCGGATAGACGTCGACCGGTCCGACCAGTCCGTAGCGCTTGCGGAAACCCGGCGCGCGCCGCATCGAGGTCTCGCGGACCGAGCTGAAGCCACCGGCGCCCTTGCGGGCGAAATGGGCCGCCGTGCGCAGCGCCTCGCCGCCGACGATGGCCGCGATCCTCGTCCTGCCGGCGCCGATCGCATTGGCCGCCTCGTTGAGCAGGAAGATCGGGCTGTCGCCGCTCGCCTGCTCGGTCGTGGTCCGGTAAGTGGGGTTGGCACCGATCCTCGCGCACAGCGGGCCGGTGATCTCGCCGAGCTGCGGCCAGGAAATCTGGTCGACCGTCCCCAGCCAGTCGATGTCCGCGAGCCAGCCGCCGCCGGCATCCGCATCGGCCCGACGGAGGGCCTCTTCCATCAAGCCGAGGGAATCGAGGCCGTCGTCGGGGTTCTCCGGCCGGTCGTTGTGCTGGCCGACCCCTACGATGACCGGGATATGTTCCGCATCCATGGCCATGGTCAGCGTCCCTTCCAGACCGGCGCGCGCTTCTCGGCGAAGGCGCGGGGACCTTCCTTGGCATCCTCGGAGGCCATGATGATCCTGCCCTCGGCCGCGCTGCGCGCCCAGGCGTCCGCGTCGGAGGGAATCTTTCCCTCGACGATCCCGAGCGCGATGCGCTTGCTGACCTGCACGGCCAGAGGGGCGTTGACGGTGATGCGCGCGGCCAGCGCCATGGCGGCGTCGAGCAACTCAGGCAGCGGCACCACAACGTTGACGAAGCCGAGCTCCTTGGCGCGCTGCGCGGTGATCGGCTCGCCCGTCAGCAGCAGCTCCATGCCGATCTTCTTCGGCAACTGCTGGACGATGCGGAAGGTGCCGCCGGCACCGGCATAGATGCCGCGCTTGACCTCCGGCAGGCCGAAGCTCGCCGTCTCCGCCGCGACGATGAGGTCGGCGGCCAGCGATATCTCGGTGCCTCCGCCAAGCGCGAAGCCATTCACGGCCGCGATGACCGGCTTGCTGATCGGATGCGCGACGAATCCGGCAAAGCCCCAGGCCTGCTGGACCGGATCGTCCGGCCGCAAATTCTCCCCGCGGGACACCGCGACCAGATCGGCGCCGGCGCAGAAGGCGCGATCGCCGGCGCCGGTGAGGATGACGGCCCGGATATCGGGGTCGCGCTCGGCCTCTTCGAGCGCCGTGCCCACGCCGATATGCACGGCCTTGTTGACGGCATTGCGGGCCTCGGGCCGGTTCAGCGTGATGATCATCACGTGATCGCGGCGCTCGACGAGCACGGCAGGCTTTTCTTCGGTCATCATTGTCTCCCTGTTGCTATTCCGCCGCGACCGGCTGTTCGATGCCCTCGAGCACGCCGGCGGCGACGAGCCGGTCGATCTCGCCGGTGCTCAGTCCCAGCCAGTCGCGCACGACCTCTTCGGTGTGCTGGCCCATCAGCGGCGCGGGATTCTGAGGGGGGTCGGCCAATTCGTGGCTGACCGCGGATCTGCGCTCGACCAGGAAGCTCTCCGCGATGTGCGGATGCGACTCCATGCGCAGGAACGAGCGCTGGCTGAAATAGGCCTGCTCCAGCAGGTCGTGGACGCGGAACATCGCGGCCGCCGGCACGCCGGCCTGTTGCAGGATGGCCATGGCCTCGCTCGGCGTCTTGTCGCGCAGCCATTGGCGCAGCGCGGCCTCGATGTGCTCCTTGCGGGCGATCCGGCCTTCCCGCGTCGACAGGCGGGCATCGGCCACCACCTTCGACCAGCCCGTGACGCCGTTGAGCGCCTGCCAGTCGGCATCGTTCCGCACCGTGACCACGCACCATTCGTCGTCCCCCTTGCAGGGGAAGACTCCCCAGGGCGCGTCGGCGGGCTCCAGCGGCAGGCCGTCGCTGACCAGGGCGATCTGCTCGCTCATCTGGTTCAGCATGATCTCGGCCTGCGAGATGCTGACCCGTCCGCCCCGGCCGTGGCCGAGACGGGCAATGAGCATGGCCAGGATGCCGATCACCCCGACACGGGCGGCGGTATGGTCGGGATAGATCGTCACCGAGTCCGAATAGCTCTCCGGGTCGTCCTCATAGCGCCACAGATCCGTCAGCCCGGCATTGGCGCGGACCAGCGGGCCATAGCCCATGCGGCGGCTCCATGGGCCGGTGGGGCCGAAGGCGGAGCTGTCGACCATGATGATCTCGGGATTGATCCGGCTGACCACCTCGTAGCCGAGGCCCAGGGAATCGAGCGTGCCCGCCTTGAAGTTGGAGAGGATGACGTCCGCCTTCTCGGCGAGCCGCAGGAAGAGCTTCTTGCCCTCCTCGTTCCGCAGGTTCAGCCCGAGGCTGCGCTTGTTCCGGTGTCCGGCCGCGAAGCCGACGGATATGGGTTCGCCGTTCATCGTCTGCCGCCCGCCATCGGGGAAGGCCTTGGCCTCGACCTTGATCACGTCGGCGCCGTAGTCGGCCAGCAGCCGGCCCTGCTCGGCACCGACCACGATGACGCCGAGGTCGAGGACGCGCAGCCCTTCGAGCGGTCTCTTGCCGGGCTTCGGCCCCTGCCGGTGGGCGCCCAGCGGCTTGCCGCCGACCTTGACGCTGTCGGCGCCTCGGGGCGACACGCCCCTGGGCGGACCCATGCGCTTGCCGTTGATCTCGAGCGCGCCATTGGTCATGCGGATCGTGCCGCCGAAGCCGTCGGCCACACTGGTCAGCGCCGCGCGCGCCTGCATGTGCTCGGTGCCCACCGCCTCCTTCAGCGACAGCACCGCCCCGATAGGGACGCCAAAGGTCTCGCCGGCGGCTTCGAGTTCCGCCCGGGTCCTGGTGGCGAAATGCGCGGCGATGGCCTGGTTGAGCGCCTGGGATTCGCGGCGTACCTTGATGTTGTCGAAGGCGGGGTCGGCGAATGCCTCCGGGCTTCCGAGAAGCCTGTGCATGGACTGCCACTGCTTGGGCGACAGCACGCAGATACGGACCTTGCCATCGGCGCAGTCGATGATCGGATAGAGCTGCCCCTTGGGCGGACGATCCCGCGGCATGTCGCTGGGACGGCCGCCCTGCGTGGCGCTGCCACCAATGCCGAAGCCCGGATCGAGGGCCTGGGACACCCCGTCCAGCGCCGAGAAATCCAGCCAGTCGCCCCAGCCGGTGCGGAGGCGGTTGTAGTAGGCGAGCAGGACGGCGAAGGTCGCCTGCGTCGCCGCCGTCGCATAGGCGAGCTGGCCCGGCGGCAGCAGCGGCGCACGCCCGGTAATCCCCGACCGGGCCAGCTCGCTCGACAGGGCGTGCAGGACCGGGTCGGTAGCCTGATAGGCGCTGAAGGCATTGCCGCGTCCGAAATCGCTGACGGAAATCACGGTCAGCGTCTGATGGCGTTCGCGAACGTCGTTGATGTCCATCCGCACATCCGCATGCGGCGAAGCATCCTCGATCAGGATGTCGGCGCGGGAGATCAGGGCGTCGAGGCTCGCCTTGCCCTTCGGCGTGTCGAGATCGAGAAGGACGCTCTGCTTGCCGACATTGCCGACCGCGAACCGGATCTGGGCCCGCCGATCGTCGTCGCCGGGCCGGGAGGATTGGGTGGTTTCCACCAGCACCACTTCCGCCCCGAGTTCCGCCAGCGTACGGCCGATTGCGGCGAGCGGACCTTTCACCAGGTCGACAACGATCAGGCCGGCAAGCGGCCTCGCATTCCGCACTTCCATTGCGGATCCTCCATCCCTCGCGTAAAAATCGGCTCGCCCTGGTTTTTATTACGGACGACTTGCGTCTAAAATACTCGGATGGAGGTTCAATGCAAGAGGCATCTGCAGTTTCGCGCCCCGCCGAGGACGCTCCGCGTCGCGGGCGCCCCCGGGATACGAACATCGAAGACAAAGTCTTCGACGCGGCGATCTCCCTCTATTCCGACAATGGCTGGGCTGGCTTCAACTTCGATGCGATCTCCAAATTGTCGGGTGTCGGCAAGGCGGCCATCTACCGGCGCTGGGCGACTCGCGAGGACCTTCTGCGGGAAACCTTCGCCCTTCGCTGGGACCCGGTCGCCCTGATCGACGAGGGGTCGCTGGCCGCCGACATCCTGGCGATGATCAAGCTGATGCTGGACCGTTTCATGGGCACGAATGGCGGCATCGTGCTGAACCTTCAGGCCGACACCCGGCGCTATCCCGAGGTCAAGGAGGTCAGCTTCAACCTCGGCAAGATCACGGCCGCCAGGCAGGCGCGGATTTTCCAGCGCGCCATCGACCGCGGCGAGCTCTCGGCGGATGTCGACACCGATCTGCTCGTCATCGCCCTGTCGGGGGCCGTGACCGGCCGCATCGTGCGGAACAACAACGGCACCATGCCCCTGGACCAATCCAACGCCGACGAGTTCGCGCGTTCCCTCACCGATTTTCTCCTCAAGGCGGCCGGCGCGACTCCGTAGGTCTTTCAGACCTACGGCCACCTTGCCGACCGCCGGCCTCTCCTGGAATATCCAGTGCCCGCCCGGCACTCCCTTGCCATGCGGCCCAACCGGAGTATTATAGACGCTATTCGTCCGTAAAGTTCGTCAGGAGGAGACGAGCTCGACAAGGGACGTGGCGCTCTCGATGCCAACCGGGGAGGAGACCCGTATGCTTGCCTGCAACAAACGGCGGCCGCAGAAACTGCTGACTGCCATGACGATGTCTGTCGTCTCGCTCATGTCCACCACGGCCGTCACGCTCGCCGCCGGCCTGCCATACGGGTCGTCGAAGGAGGACTTCGTCGCCGCTCTCGCCGACATGCAGCCGGTCGAGTTCGTGATGCAGGTCACCGGCAGCCCCGGTTTCATTAACAGGCCGGCCACCGAGCTCTACACCAGCCTCGTCTCCGAATGGTCGGGCGGCAAGATCCAGCCCAAGGTCGTCTATGGCAATGCGATCATGGCGGGGAAAACCGCTCCCCCGG